>ERZ1027208.111-NODE-111-length-41664-cov-45.399793_pt1 | contig 41664 bp, 38 predicted proteins | sample MGYA00520867_ERZ1027208 | MGnify/ENA primary metagenome ERZ1027208 (study PRJEB33311, sample SAMEA4378413) | marine metagenome | biome: Marine biome; feature: Fjord; material: Water | collected 2014-07-20T08:00:00Z/2014-07-... | depth 75 m ...
TGGTTTTTATTTATTCTATTTTGCTTGGTGTCATCAACGACGGTCTGTATTTATAAAACGGCCCCAACTATGCTGCGAGAGATGCGAGACTACCGGCAAAATGTACAGCTACAAACTCTTCAGCAGTACTCTGATTGCACAAAGTGGGTGGTGCAGCAACCGGCTGGTGATGTAAGGCATGTTACTCAAAGTATTTTTTCCCATCATGGTTATAGCGCGCGTGTTAGAGAGGAAAAGGATCGTCAACTAGTCTCAGGGATGAAGGGGCGAGGCAGCCGTTTAGGGTATATATTAGCGCACCTGGCGATTGTATTTATTTGTGTGGGTGGTTTAATTGATGGTAATGCGATCCTTAAGGCTCGTGAACTAATGGGCATGTTGGAACCAGAGCATAGAAACCTTCCCGCTAATAAAGTGCCGGCTATTAGTCGATTGGGCCTTGATAATATGGCCTTTAGAGGGAGCGTTTCAGTGCCAGAAGGCAGCCAAACAGATGCGCTTTTTATCAATTATAAAGATGGCTACTTGGTTCAGAACTTACCTTTCACAATAGAGGTTAAAGACTTTAGAATTGAGCATTATGATAGTGGGCAACCTAAGTCCTTTGAAAGTGATTTAGTCATACATGATGATCGCTTAGCAACGCCAATGACTCGAACCATTTCCGTTAATCACCCATTAATTTACGATGGGCATGCTATTTATCAGGCCAGTTTTGCCGATGGTGGTTCTGAGTTAGAACTTCGTGCTTGGCCACTGGGTGTCGTTAAGAGCAAGGCCGCTAAGCTGCAATCAATAGTGGGTGAGGTGATGCCATTGGTCGTGTCGAAACAGCAGTGGTCTTTGGAAGTGGATGATTTCCGCTTGTTCAATATCATGCCCTCGGATGACCCGGCTAAGAAATTCAATAATGTTGGACCAAGTGTTACCTTTAAACTGCGCAGTAAAACAGGTGAGGCAAGGGAGTATTTTAACTATATGCTACCGATTGACCGGGATGGTCACCTTTATTATTTGAGTGGTGTTAGGGAGTCACCAGCGGATGACTTTCGTTATTTATATATTCCTATGGATGATGAAGGAGGTGTTGGGCGTTTTGTCACCTTTCTTGGGTTACTAAATGACACCGAGAAAATGCAGCAGCTTATTGAAAAGCTCAAATTGACTGAGAGTGTTTTGCCTTCAAAAGAAGCAAGACAAGTGAATGAAGCGATGCTGAAGTTAGTACAGTTGTTTTTAAAAAATGGTTTTGAAGGCGTTGAGGCGCAGTTGAAGAAAAATGTGCCACTTGATGATCAGCAGTCAGTCATCACGCTTTACATCCAGGTGTTACAGAAAATTTTAGCAGCGGCTTATATGGATGTCTTGACGACGCAAGGGCATGATGTGAGTCTAGGGTTGGATTCTGGAAAAGCAGGCTTTTTTACTGCAGCAACGGTTGCAATTGGTGCGCTTGAGCGCTACGGATCACCTGTTTATTTACAGTTAGACAGCTTTGCTCATCGTCAAGCCAGTGGTTTGCAAATAGCTAAAGCACCAGGTAAAAATTTAGTTTACCCAGGTTGTGCAATGCTTATTGTCGGTATATTTTTAATGTTCTACGCACCTCAAAAAAGGTTATGGGTGTGGATGCAACAAACAGACAAAGGGGTGGAGGTTACGCTGGTGGGGCAATCTTCTAAAAACAAAATGGACTTTTCAAAACAATATCAAGATATTAGTGCGCAGTTTGAGCGTGTTTTAATAAGCTAAGGCAAGGTTATGAATAATACAAAAACAGCGTTAGAGTTAGAGTTAGATAAAAAACCTTTTTGGAAAAAGTTAAGCCTTTTTGACGGTGCTTGGGCAGTCATCGTCGTGTTAGCTGGTGTTTATACCTATGCTAATTACGCTGCATTAATGGATGGTTATGAAATAGTTATTTTGATTAGTACAGTTATTAGTTTGATGTTATCGGGTTGGGTTTGGAAACCTGTGAGACTAATGGTGCTTACAGTAGCGGGACTTAGTATCTTTTCTATAAGCCGGTACACAACTGGGTTAATGGATGCTGAAACAGATTTCTTTTTGAGGTTTTTGCTCTCAAGTCAGTCTGGCATTATGTGGATGAGTGCCTTATATGTGTTGGCAACACTGGCATACTTGGTATCCTTTATGGCACGTTCAGAATTTACGGGGGTGCTGGCAACTGCTTTAACATGGTCAGCAACAACCATGGGCCTGACAGGTTTAATGGTTAGGTGGCGTGAGTCTTACTTAGTAGGTGTGGATGTAGGGCATATCCCTGTTAGTAATTTGTATGAAGTGTTTATTTTATTTTCAATTATTACTGCATTACTTTACCTGTTTTATGAGCGTAAATACCAAACAAGGGCACTGGGCGTTTTTGTTTTGTTTATTATCAGCGGGGCAGTGGCATTTTTACTGTGGTATGCCTTTGAGAGGGATGCAGCAGATATTCAGCCACTGGTGCCAGCATTAAAAAGCTATTGGATGAAAATACATGTACCAGCCAACTTCGTTGGCTATGGCGCGTTTGCTTTAGCGGCAATGGTCGCTGTGGCTTACTTTGCACGAGTTAGAGCGGAACGTGGCCCTGCCGAGGGGTTGTTGATGACTTTACCATCATTAGAGGTTTTGGATGACCTCATGTATAAATCAATAGCGCTTGGGTTTGCCTTTTTTACATTGGCGACAGTATTAGGTGCGCTTTGGGCGGCTGAGGCATGGGGGGGGTATTGGTCCTGGGATCCAAAGGAGACATGGGCATTAATTGTTTGGTTAAATTATGCGGCTTGGCTACATATGCGCTTGACCAAAGGTTGGCGAGGAAAGCCAATGGCTGCATGGGCCATTATTGGCTTGTTTGTGACCCTATTTGCTTTCTTAGGCGTTAATATGTTTTTATCAGGTCTGCACTCTTATGGTGAGTTGTAAAGTTAGTTATTAAGGAGAACGTTATGAAAAAAATATTCATTATGATAGGTTTTGTTATTGCGGTGACGGCCGGGCCTTCGGTAGCTGCAAACCAGCAGTACACGGAAGGTTTAGACTATGACCTTATTGCAACTGAGCAAGCGATGGACGACCCAAAGCGTATAGAGGTTGTAGAGTTTTTTTGGTATGGCTGCCCGCATTGCTACCAATTTGAACCGGTTCTTAACACGTGGGGGCAAAACATAGCATCAGATGTTAACTTTTATCGATTGCCTGCTGTTTTTAGTCCGCTTTGGGAAACTCATGCACGGGCTTATTTTGTGGCGGATATATTGGATGTGTTAGCTGACTCGCACACAGGTATGTTTAAAGCCCTACATGTAGATAGAAAAAAGCTTAATTCACTTGAGCAATTGGCGGCGTTTTATACGCAATATGGCATTGATGATAAGCGCTTTAAAAAGACCTATCAATCAACCAGTGTTAACGTGAAAGTTGAGCGAGCACGGCATGTTATTAATAGTTACGGGATTGACGGTGTTCCAGCATTAGTTGTTGCAGGGAAGTACCTTATAACAACAGAGAAAGGGAAGAGTTTTGATAACATGCTGAGGATAGCCGATTACTTAATTGAAAAGGAAAGGGTATCTATTAAGCGCAGGCTTATTAATAACAGTTCTGCTGAATAAAATCAGTTAACGTTTGCTGTTTCAATCGCCTTTTCTCATCAGTAAGGCGAGAGTATTGCCCCGATGAATCTTTAAATAGACGGTTACCACCAAGTTTGGTTTGAGCAAGGTTCTTTTTTGCATTAGCACATTGTTGCTGAATAAGGCTGATGGCCTCTTGTGCTTGAATGGCCTTGTCACGAGTAGCCTGTCTTTTTAAATTTGAGTCGGCAATGTTATTAGCACTTTCTTGGGCAGACGGCCTGGGGGGAATGTCCGAGTTAGAGCGTTTAGGGGGAGTAACGGTTACTGCCCGGGGTGAAATGTCTTTATGTGTTGGACGAATTTGTCCAAAAGACCTGACGCCCTTCGAGTCGGTCCACTCATAAATGGTTGCCAAGCTAGGTATGGCAAAAAGAAAACACATGCAAATAATCGAAAAACGAAACATAGCTAACTCCATTAGTTATGATGAATTTAATAGCAGCTTAGTTGGCTTGTCAACTGTAAATGAATAGAGGGGTGAAGAAACTTCTTGACCGCAGGTGATAAAATTAGTATTTTGTCGAGTTAGATTGTGCGATTGCACAAAAAGTCCATAAACAAGAATAGATTCAGGAGTAACTGTGGAGTTAAGTGGTGGTGAAATCATCATTCAGTCCTTAAAAGATGAAGGGGTGGAATACGTATTTGGGTACCCAGGTGGGTGTGTACTGCACATATATGATGCAATCTTTAAGCAGGACGATGTCAAGCACGTCTTAGTTCGTCACGAGCAAGGTGCCACACATGCTGCTGATGGCTATGCGCGATCCTCCGGCAAGACAGGCGTCGTTTTGGTAACATCTGGGCCTGGAGCGACTAATGCAGTCACCGGTATAGCAACCGCCTACATGGACTCTATTCCAATGGTTATTATAACTGGACAAGTCCCAAGGGCTGTGATTGGCACAGATGCCTTTCAAGAGGTCGATACCGTGGGGATTACACGCCATTGTGTGAAGCATAACTTCCTCGTAAAAGATGTTGCTGATATTGCAGTAACGATGAAAAAAGCCTTTTACTTAGCAAGCTCTGGTAGGCCAGGGCCTGTTGTTGTTGATATCCCTAAAGATATTACAGACCCCAACATCAAGGTGCCTTATGAATACCCAGCAGAGGTGAGCTTAAGATCATACCAACCAGCGATTAGTGGTAATATCGAGCAAATCATTAAGGCAGTGAAGCTTATCAAGGAAGCTAAGCGTCCAGTCATCTATAGTGGAGGTGGCGTGGTGCTAGGCGAGGCAAGTGAGGAGCTTAAAACGCTTTGCCATACATTGAAATTCCCTGTTACTCAAACCTTAATGGGCTTGGGCGCTTTCCCTGGAACAGACCCACAGTTTATAGGTATGCTAGGCATGCATGGCAGTTACGAAGCCAATATGGCGATGCATGGCAGTGATTTAATTGTTGCCATAGGTGCCCGTTTTGATGACCGTGTAACTGGAAAAATAGCTGACTTCTGTCCGCATGCCAAAATTATTCATATTGATGTAGATCCTGCATCCATTTCCAAAACAATCACTGTTGACGTGCCTATTGTTGGGCAAGTCAAACCGGTTATCTTAGATATGCTGGCGCAAATTGAAAGTTTAGGTGAAGCATTTAGCCGTGAGCGCATAGGCACTTGGTGGGATGAAATTGACCAATGGCGTAGCACTGATTGTCTTGCTTATGATCAAGATAGTGGCACTATTAAACCTCAATATGTCATCGAGCAGCTTTATAAAGTAACAAAAGGCGATGCATTTGTTACTTCAGATGTTGGTCAACATCAAATGTTTGCTGCCCAATTTTACCCGTTTGATAAGCCGCGTAGATGGATCAACTCAGGTGGTTTAGGTACAATGGGGTTTGGTTTGCCTGCGGCCATGGGTGTTAAATTGGCGCAACCAAATGCAGATGTAGCATGCGTAACAGGTGAGGGCAGTATCCAGATGTGCTTGCAAGAACTATCAACGATGTTGCAGTACAGTACACCTGTCAAGATTATCAATTTAAATAATGGTTATTTGGGCATGGTTCGGCAATGGCAGGAGTTTACCTACCAAAGTCGGTATTCAAGTTCGTATTTAGAAGCACTACCAGATTTTAGTAAACTGGCAGAGGCATATGGGCATGTGGGCATGCAAATAACTAAAAAAGAAGACGTTGAACCGGCATTAAGAGAAGCCTTTGCAATGAAAGATCGAACAGTATTTTTGGACTTTATTACCGACCGGACAGAAAATGTCTACCCGATGATCCAGGCAGGTAAAGCCCATAATGATATGGTGATGGCGCCAAACTCAAAATATAAAAGGGATTTAGCATGAGCCGGCAGCATATTATTTCGATCTTACTAGAAAATGAAGCGGGTGCGCTGTCCCGTGTAGCCGGCCTTTTTTCAGCCAGGGCCTATAATATTGAATCATTAACAGTGGCACCGACGCTAGACCCAACACTGTCACGTTTGACACTGGTAACGGTTGGTAATGAGGAAACGGTAGACCAGATTAAGAAACAATTGGACAAGTTGATTGATGTCGTTAAATTAATCGACCTTTCCGAGTCCTTTTCACTGGAGCGCGAGTTAGTGCTAGTTAAAGTGAAAAAGGCTGAGGCGCTAATTCAAAAAGTTGAAAGCTTAAGCAGTGATGCCTTAGTGAGCATTACCGATGAAACAGACGGTTACTTAATCATTGAATTATCCGGCGAAAAAGCATGGTTGGATGACTTTTTATTAACGATCGAGAGTGACGTTATAGAGGTGGTAAGAACGGGCGTTATAGGCCTTTCACGTGGTGAAAGAGCATTAACGCTGTAGCTTATAGTTTTAAAATTGACACAGAATTAAATTTAATAATACTTAAGGAATGAAATGAATATTTACTACGATAAAGATGCCGATTTGTCCATTATCAAAGGCATGACAGTTGCCATTATTGGTTATGGTTCTCAAGGACATGCGCATGCGAACAACTTAAAAGACTCAGGCGTTAATGTTATCGTTGGCTTAAGAGCTAACTCATCTTCTGTGTCAAAAGCACAAGGTGCTGGTTTAGTGGTTAAAGAAGTACCTGAGGCAGTAGCCAGTGCTGACCTTGTTATGATGTTAACACCGGATGAGTTTCAAGCAGCGTTATATGCTGATGAAATTGAACCTAATTTGAAAAAAGGTGCAACACTAGCCTTTGCTCATGGCTTTGCTATCCATTACAACCAAGTTGTTCCACGTGCTGACTTAGACGTTATTATGATTGCACCAAAAGCGCCAGGTCATACCGTACGCAGTGAGTTTACAAGAGGTGGCGGCATTCCTGATTTAATTGCTATGTACCAAGACACATCTGGCAAAGCTAGAGATGTCGCTCTATCCTATGCATCAGCCATTGGTGGTGGTCGTACAGGTATCATTGAAACAACATTTAAAGATGAAACAGAAACAGACCTTTTCGGTGAGCAAGCTGTTTTATGTGGCGGCACTGTTGAGCTAGTTAAAATGGGCTTTGAAACACTTGTAGAAGCAGGGTACGCGCCAGAAATGGCCTACTTTGAATGCTTGCACGAGCTTAAACTTATCGTTGATCTAATGTATGAGGGTGGTATCGCTAACATGAACTACTCTATCTCTAACAATGCTGAATACGGCGAATATGTTACCGGCAAAAAAGTCATTAATGACGAATCACGCGAAGCGATGCGCGAAACACTTAAAAACATTCAAAATGGTGAGTATGCTAAGCAGTTTATCGTTGAAGGCGCAACTAACTACCCTTCAATGACTGCAAACCGCAGAAATAATGCCAACCATCAAATTGAACAAGTCGGTGGTAAATTGCGAGAAATGATGCCTTGGATTACTGCAAATGCATTGGTAGATAAAGAGAAAAACTAATATTTTTTGACTGCTTGAGCAAAGTGCTCAGTAGCAGCTAAAAGAAAAGAGTTTGTTTTAGAAACGGCCGTTTTAACGGCCGTTTTTTTGTCATAACAAATAAGTGCTGAGTTATACTAAAACTTTATTGATGAGAATGCGTTGAATGGAGCCACAAAAAAAACCAAGGTCACGTGGAATTTACCTTTTACCTAACCTACTAACCACCAGCGCCTTATTCGCAGGCTTTTATGCCATAACAGGGGCTGTGAACGGGCATTATGAAGTGGCCGTGTTGGCGATATTTGTTGCAATGGTTTTAGATGGCTTAGATGGTCGCGTTGCACGAATGACCAATACCCAAAGTGAGTTTGGGGCGCAATATGATAGCCTAGCAGACCTCATTTCATTTGGTCTAGCTCCAGCATTACTCGCTTACTCTTGGGGGCTATCATCATTAGGAAAGTTAGGCTGGATAGCTGCGTTTGTCTATGTCACGTGCGGTGCGCTTAGATTGGCTCGCTTTAACATACAGCATGCAGTGGCCGATAAACGCTATTTTCAAGGCTTACCTAGCCCAGCAGCGGCGGCCTTACTGGTCAGCCTTATTTGGGTGTTAGTCGATAACGACATTTCTGGGCGGGCAGCCACGTATACATTGCTATTAGTCACATTAATATCGGGTTTGTTAATGGTGAGTAATATCCGCTACCACAGCTTTAAAGAGTTAAATTTTAGTGGCAAAGTACCCTTTGTTGTTGCAGTTATTGTGATGCTGGTGCTGGCGGTCATTTATATTGCCCCGCCACTGGTTTTATTTGTGATATTTCTTGTGTACACAGTGTCTGGTTTGGTATTAACAGCGCGCCTCATCAAGCGCAGTAAGCGAGATAAAAAACCAGAGGTTGACGCTCATTAAGCCAGCCTTAAAACAACACTATTTGACGGCCATGGGTATTCAAGTATGGCAAGAAAGAGTGAGACGAACAAACGACTCGGCTGAGAGTATAACTGCTCTAGTTGATCTAGAAAAACCTTACCACTCTGAAAGGCAATCGAGTGTTTGCTCATTCTGTGAGGCCCGTCGCCAAGCGTTTCAGCAAGTAATGGCTAGCAGAAATAGCCCAGTTGAGTGGCTCATTATCACAGAAGAAACAGCCGATAGCTCGAGCTCAGAAAAAGGTCAGTTTAATGAGCAGTCAAATCAGTTAATGAGAGGGATCTTGCAAGCAGCAAGCGTTGCTAAAACGGCGATAGTTTTGCCTGTTGATGCGAGCGGGATGGGAGCGGGTGATAACGAGTTAAGTGACACAGCTCAAGGGTGTTGTCGAGAAAGCCTGCTTGAAGGCATCAGCACGATACAACCTAAGTTGCTCTTAATGTTTAATGAGACAGTTGCAGCCAGGCTTTTAGTAAAAAGAAACCTCACAGAACAGGGAGGGGCTTTAGCTCAAACAATTGACGGCTTGCCCTGTCCAGTTATTGTCACGTATGGTTTAAGCGAATTACTTAAAAACCCACTGCTGAAAAAAAAGGTATGGACAGATATACAGTTAGCACTTAGCTTAAAGAACTAATGCAAATACTTCAAAAGCTCAAAGCGTTACTTGGGATGGCTAAGGGGGGAACCTATAACTTTCGTTCTATAAAAAAAAGCGACCTCACCGCCATTATGGAGATAGAGACGCAGGTGTATGATTACCCTTGGAGTGAGCAGATATTTAAAGACTGCCTGCGAGTGGGTTACCGCAACTGGGCATTCATAAAAGGTGGGCAGTTTATCGGCTATGCGATTACCTCGGTAGCGGTTGGTGAGGCGCATATTTTGAACATTTGTATTACACCCGCCTGTCAAAAAAAAGGGCTTGGCAGAGTATTTTTGAACATGCTTTTTTCAGTGATGGAAAAAGAGCAAGTTAATTGCATTTTTTTGGAAGTGAGGCCCTCAAATTTGTCAGCCATTAAGCTTTATCAGACGATGGGGTTTAAGAAAATAGGGCAGCGGAAAAATTACTACCGGCATGCAGACGGCAAAGAGGATGCATGGGTGTATTCGTTGGATTTACCCGTAGCGCAGATTGAATAACGTGAAAAAGATGACAGGTTGGTGCTTATTTAGGAAGGGCCAATTAAAAACAAGTATCAATTAGGATTTTAAACGTATGACCGATAGCAACACCATTAATGAAATTAAGAAGAGACGCACGTTTGCTATTATCTCGCATCCCGATGCGGGTAAAACAACGCTGACTGAAAAGTTACTGTTGTTTGGGGGTGCTATACAAGTAGCGGGGTCAGTAAAAGGCCGTAAAGCAACACGTCATGCAACCTCTGACTGGATGGAGATGGAAAAGGACCGGGGTATATCTATTACCACCTCGGTTATGCAGTTTGAGCATAATAAAAAGCTGTTAAATCTGCTCGATACACCAGGTCATGAGGACTTTTCGGAAGATACTTATCGGACCTTAACGGCGGTTGACTCAGCACTGATGGTTATTGATTGTGCGAAAGGTGTAGAAGCGCGGACGATTAAACTAATGGAAGTTTGCCGGCTACGGGATACGCCTATTATCACGTTTATTAATAAACTTGACCGGGAAGGGCGAGATCCACTTGAGCTTATTGATGAAGTGGAGTCTGTGCTTGGCATTGAATGCGCACCCATGACATGGCCTATTGGTATGGGTAAAGGCTTTAAGGGGGTTTACCATATCTATAAAGATGAGGTTCACGTTTTTAGTCCAACGCATGGCGGTAAAATAGCAACAGGGGAAGTATTTAAAGGCTTAGATAACCCTAAATTGCGCGCACTGCTTAGCAATGAATCGGAAGATTTCTTTGAAGAGTTAGAGCTGGTGAAAGAGGCGAGTACACCCTTCGATCTGCAAGCATACCTTGCTGGCAAACAGACGCCTGTTTTTTTCGGCTCAGCAGTGAACAACTTTGGAGTCGGTGAGTTGCTGGACGCTTTTGCAGAGTACGCGCCACCACCACAGGCACGTGTAACGGTAGAAAGGGAAGTGAACCCCAATGAGGCGAATTTTTCGGGTTTTGTATTTAAAGTACAGGCTAATATGGATCCAGCTCATCGTGACAGAATAGCATTTATGCGTATTTGTTCAGGTGAATATTCGCAAGGCATGAAAATGAACCATGTGCGAATTGCAAAAAATATTCAGGTGGGTAATGCCATTACATTTCAAGCCGATAGCCGTAAGAGTGTCGAACATGCCTTTGCGGGGGATATTATTGGTTTGCATAACCACGGAACAATTCAAGTGGGTGATACTTTTACCTCTGGGGAAAAGTTAAAGTTTGGTGGGATCCCTTACTTTGCACCAGAACTTTTTAGGCGTGCCATTTTGAAAGACCCACTTCGAATGAAGGCGCTACAAAAAGGCTTGAAGCAACTAACGGAAGAAGGGGCGACGCAGCTATTTAAACCGTTAAGAAATAATGAGCTTATTCTAGGCGCGGTGGGGGTTCTACAGTTTGAAGTCACAGCGCAGCGTTTAAAGACAGAATATAATGTGGAATGTGTTTATGATAGTGCCGCCATTACGACAGCGCGTTGGGTGAGTTCCAGTAACACTCAGAAACTTGAAGAGTTTAAGAAAAAAGCACATGCTAACCTGGCAGAAGATGGCAGTGGTTATCTGGTTTATTTAGCCACCAGCCGTGTAAACTTATCACTAACAGAAGAACGTTGGCCCGAGATAATATTTAGTGCCACCCGTGAACTATAGGAGAAATGTATGAGCGAAAAAAACTACAGTATTGATGCGTTGGAGCTAGGCCCAGCTGAAAACTTTATTTACCTAATTCATGACCACGCATCGAATCGAGCGGCAGTAGTAGATCCTGCATGGGACGTGCCAAAGGTGATAGAGTTAGCACAGAAAAAAGGCGTTATCATTACCGATATCTTGCTCACGCACAGCCATCATGACCACATTAATGGTATTTCGGATGTGTTAGACACCTATGATGCACAAGTGCACTTATTAAAGGAAGAAGCAGATTTTTGGGGCGAACACCCAGCCTCACCAAGTATTCACCATGGTGGTGATGAAATTATATTAGGCGATAGCCGTATTAATGTTCTACATACGCCGGGGCATACACCAGGCTCTGCATGCTACTCCATTGGTGACGACTTATTAACCGGTGATACGATGTTTGTATTTGGTTGTGGTCGTTGTGACTTTACCGGTGGTGACCCGGAGCAAATGTATAAAACACTGAATAAAATCCGTACCGACTTGCCAGCAACGACCAATATATTACCCGGCCATAATTATGCGGTTAAGAAAACATCGACCCTTGCCGAGCAAGTAACAGGTAACCCATTTATGCAGTGCAGTAATCTAGATGAGTTTGTGCAGTACCGAATGCATACGCCACGTCGCAAAACACCTTACCAAGCTGAACCACACGCTAACTGTGGGCATGAGCATTAACGCTAAATGTATTCATTTAGAGATGGTGATGTTATTTGTAGCTGTAAAGGCACCACAAAAAAACAGTTTTTAATACTGCTCGATGAGCAGCAGTTAACGACACTGGATGCTGTTCGGGATAAAACTGGCATTAATAACAGTTGTGGCCTGTGTATTACAGTTGTGGAGGCACTGTTACTTGAGGCAACCTCGTTGAAGGGAAGTGAACATTAACAGTTAACGGCAGTTGGTTAGCCAAGTGCAATCTTGTCGTGTTAGGTAAGGGCAGGTCGCCTAGGTCTTATATGTTCATAAGAGTACTTAAACTTGGTTATCTTTAACCACGACCACCTGATTTCGACCACTGGCTTTGGCCTGGTAAGTCCCATGATCAGCCCTAGAAAACATGCTAGCAATACTGTCAGCTTTGTCATCAAGGCACAAGCTACTAACGCCAATGCTCGCAGTGACTAAGAGCCCAGCTGGGCGGCTATCTTCAATAGCTTTTCGGATGTTTTGAGCCTTTTTTTCCGCATCGGTAAGGCTGCAATATGCTAATAAAAGCACGAACTCTTCACCACCATAACGGCAAGCAATGTCCTCTTCTCTACAATGGCTTAGTAACGTTTTTCCTATGCATCCCAAGACAGTATCACCCGTTGCATGACCATGCTGGTCGTTAACTAATTTAAATTTATCTATGTCAATGACCAATAAACTAAGGTCGGTTTGCTGGCGATGGGCCTGTTTAATTATTTTTGGTCCAGACTCCATCAATAAGTGGCGGTTAAATAACCCTGTTAATTGATCTTTCATAGCAATGTCCTGTAAATGACGTTGCTGTTCCTCAAGGGTGTCAAGGAGTTTTTTGGTAGCAATTAGGTTTTGTGTACGAACAACCAGTTCCTCTTGAATCACAGGCTTTTCGACATAGTCATTGGCACCACTGCGCAATAACTCAAGCTTTTGCTGGGCATCGTTAACGGCTGACATGGCAAGGATAGGGATATTGTTATTCGCTTCATTTTTACGAATGCTTTTCACAATATCTAGGCCAGTTAATGAGCCTTTAAGAAAAATATCGGTCAGCACAAGGTCATAACTGCTTTTATTAAAGGCCTCAAGGGCATTCTCTGCTTGAGTGAAGTGGGTTATGCTGTGCCCTTGTTGGCTTAAGGCGGCAATAACTAGAGATGATTGAGTAGGGCTATCTTCTACGTATAAGATACTTCCAACTGTGTGCTGGCCGTAGCCCTTCCTAAAAGCATCCTGCTTAATGAAGGAAGACAGTTTATCAAGCTCGTTTCTATGAAAAATCTCTGTAGCACCGGCCCTGAGGGCATACTCAAGGGTAGCATTATTCTCATTGCTGGTGATAATAACCAGCGGGACTCTCTGGTTATGGCCGTCCATTTCACGGATTCTTTGACATACTTGTGAACCAGACATGTCACTTAATTCCAGGGCAACACAGATAAGGTCAAATGTCGACAATTCGAGTAACTCTAAAGCTTCCTTCCCAGTTTTAGTAAAAAGAGAATGACATTGGTGTTCTTTCAGTAACTGTTGAAGAACCAACTGGTAAACGTTTGAAGGTTCGATAACGAGGGCTTTACGGTTAGTCATAATGTAGTCTGGTTTAAATAAGCAATTATTTTGATGCTAGTTTTTAGCAAATAAGTAGCTAACCGTCACTGGGTTGCTGCCAAATAAAGGTGGCGGTTGATCTCCTACCATTAGCAGAATAATGGAGTGACTCACAGATTTGACGAATAAGCTGAATGCCGCGGCCACTAAAACTATGGTTAGCTGTGATGGTGGGTACAAGCGCCTTTTCATCGAAGCCGTTACCGGTGTCTTGAACACGGATGGTGAGTATGCCACCATTTTTATATGGCTCATGAGAAAAATCAAACTTTATATTGCCGCTAGATAGCTGTTCAAGCCGTTGTTGCTTAAGCTCGAAATACTGAGCAAAGCCTTCGGCTGAGGACTTTAAAGAGGAGTCTAACTGGAGGAGGCCGTGGTCGAGCGAGTTCACAAAAAGCTCGGTTAGCACCAAGAAAATAGATTCTCGGAAGGGCGTTAATCCCTGTATATCCATTAATGAATTAACTAACGTAGGGACGGGGTTTAGACGCTTTAAAGTACTGTGATCCATCGTTGATGAGGTTGTCCAAATGGATGGTTCCACCTCAACATGTTGTGGACTATTTTGATAAAGGGCCCATTTATCAGGGCTGAAATCACAAGTCAACCTAACGAGGGTAATGTCATCCTGTTGTCCTTGTTCGCCTTGATGCTGGTTGAGGCTAGTGATAATGTCATCAAAGCAAGAGGGCCTACCAGGACGCAGGCAATCTTTTATACCATTAAAGCCAAAGGGGGTACCCGTTTCATTTTCAGCTTCAATAATGCCATCAGAGAACATAAATAAACGTTGACTGCTAGTAACATGGAAATGTTCTTCGATTAGATTTAGTTCGCTGCTATTGATGATGCCAAGGGGTAAATTGTTTGATGGAATGGTTTGTAGGCTGCCAGTCTCGTTGCAAAATAGAAAATGATCGGGTAAGCCACAAGTAATAATACTGAGGTTATGGTTTTCACGATCCAAACAAGCCAATGTTGCTGCTAGAAACATATTGACGGGCAAGAGTTTTTTTAGCTTATTGTTAATTTCGTCAGTAATTTCTCGAATACCAAAGCCCTTAGCGCTCATACCATAAAAGACTTCAGCAGCGGGTGAGGACGCGAGTGATGCGGTGATACCGTGGCCAGTAAAGTCGCCCAATAAAACATTTAACTTATCGGTGGGCGTATAGGCGCATAATAAAATGTCGCCGTTGAACTTTGCCATAGGCGATAAGACAGAATGAAGATTAGGGGAGGGCATATACCCTGCAGCCACGATATTTTCATATAATGCGGCAGCAGTTTCATGTTCGCTATCTTCAATGGATTTGAAGGCCATGATTTCTTTTTTTTGCTCTAACTGCTCACTGTAAATTTTCTTGAGGCGCAGTAAGGAACGTGTTTTTGCCGATAAGATAGTGGCATTGAATGGCTTGTTGATAAAGTCGTCACCGCCTGCTTCAAGGCACTTGTCGAGATATTTGTCGCTGTCCCCGGCGGTTACAAAAATGATAGGAATAAATCGCTCTGAGAGTCGCTGTCGAATAAGACGAGTGGCTTCAATGCCGTCTAGTACTGGCATCTCTACGTCCATAAAAACAACATCGGTTTGTTCAGGGTCAAAAAGGTCTAAGGCTTCCTGGCCGTCCTTAGCGGTTGTAACCTCATAGTTTAACTGTTCAAGCATATGGCCTAGCAATAACCGACCAGTTGAACTGTCATCAACAACTAATGCTTTTGGTTGGATGTCATTATTGATCTGCTTTGGCATACGAAAACGGGGCTGCTTAGTTCAAAGTGAATAATTGGCCAAAGTTAGCGATTTCCAGTATTTTCTTTACCTCAGGCTTTGCATTGACAAGGGCAACAGCATCTTTTTGATCGTTCATTTTACTTTTCAATAGGAGTAGCATGCCCAATGCTGAGCTATCAAGGTAATCGGTGGTTCGCATATCGACACGGACATGTTTAACGTGCTTGTCAATAGAGTCTAGCGTGGCGCGGAACGCCTTATGAGTGGAAAAATCAAACTGTCCAGAAATGCTGACAGTAAGAGTATTGTTATCCAATTGTGATGATATGCTCATAATAAAAAACCCTAATATAAAGTTAGTGCTTAGGTTTTAGTTCGTCGTTGACTATACCCCAAGCGGGATATTTAAAAGACTAGCAGGTAGTTTTCCTTTTGCAGGGGTTTTGTAAGAAATAAACAAAATGTATAAACTTGAATAAAAAATAAATCATTTATATTTTAATGACTATACTTGATTAGAACAAAACAACTGGAAGTGTTTATGTCTGATGTGAGTAGTAATTACTTTGTTGCAGCGGCAACCATTGCAGCAAAGCTTGATTATGCAACAAAGGTAGCGCAAAGACTGTCATTAACAGCGAGTAACGCACGTGCATTAACCTTAAGGGCGGGTCAAAGTGCCGCAGGCTTTCGCCCCTTAACGGATGCTATTCATCGCTTATCAGATATTACCGTCAGTTCATCCAAAAAAATAAATGCCATCGCGGCCGTACTAAGCCGTCTGGCCGTTGAAAAATACCGAGCCGATAGCGCATTAAATTATTTTGATACTATCTATTTGCAAGCAAAAAAGAGTCAGCATATTGGGAGTTTAGATGATGCGTATGCTCAAACACAGGTTAAACAGCAAGGCTTAATGGTTAAGTACCAAAAAAAAATAAAACAATTAACGCAAGAGTTAGAGGCGGTAGAAGGTGAGTTAAGGTCAGCAGTGGTGCTGAAGGTGCTATGCCAAATAGAAGCGTCACAAGCGGGTTTAGCGTATCAAGATGCGTTAAATAACGTTGCTGAAAATGTTGAGAGTATTGCTGAGACGATCAAGGAACAGATTGTTTTTTCGCGCCAACAAGTTGCCATATTACAGTAAGGATTAAGATGAAATCAGAGAAGCTATACGAAAGTAACGAACACGCATGGATTGTTTTTGGACGGGATATTGATAAGCCTGATTTAATCATCGACACTAACCAGTACATGGTAACCAGTCGAAATAACGCTTTGCTGATGGACCCAGGAGGGATTGAGCTTTTCTCATCTATGTTGTCAGCTGTTATTAAAGAGCTGCCAGCACATAAAATCACGCACTTATTCGCCTCACACCAAGACCCGGATATTATTTCGTCGCTGGGCCTCTGGGACTTAGCATTACCCAATGCGACACTCCACTCTCCATGGTTATGGGAGGGGTTTATTCGTCACTTTGGGATGCAGAACATTGAATATGATGGGATTCCAGATGAAGGGGGGCGTTTAACGTTAGATGACGTTAGCTTAGAGTTTATTCCTGCGCATTACTTACACTCGTCAGGTAATTTTAATGTGTATGATCCTAAGGCTAAAATTCTAATGACGGGTGATATTGGTGCGGCAATAGAAGGTGCTGATGCCCCTATGTTTGTTGATGATTTTGATGAGCATATTGGGAAAATGAAAATGTTCCATCAGCGATGGATGCCATCCAATCGGGCAAAAAACGATTGGGTTCGGCGGGTTCGTGAGTTGGATGTTGAGATGATGTGCCCACAGCACGGGCGTATATTCAAGGGTGATGATGTGAAACGGTTTCTAGACTGGTTTGAAAACCTAGAGGTTGGTCTAACAAAGGGTAAGCGTTAACCCTAAGTGTTTAAAGTTTTAAAAAACACACAGGTATTTAAATTATCTGCTAATGTTTTAGACACAAAGAGCGATAAAGGTATTGGCGAGGGAGCGCTATTACTTTCTTTCAGTGAAACTTCCCGCATTAACTAAATTGATGGCATCGCAAACATGACGATAAAACTTCAAAGTGAATTAAACATTAGGCACGTGGCCGAATTAAAGGGCTTGCTAACGGAGGCGTTAAATAGTGATGCGGCTATTATCCTTGATGCGTCAGAGGTGGATGGTGCTGATGCGGCAGGTTTGCAGTTATTGGTTGCCTTTATCCGACAGGCATCACTAAAAAAGCGCCCAGTTGAATGGCATAAACCGGCAGAAGGTTTTTTAAGTACAGTTAAATTAATGGGCTTAAATGACGCCCTAGAGATACAAATTTAGATCTAAAACTATAATTAATAGGGGTAAAGTATGGCTCGAATACTGGTCGTGGATGATTCCGCTTCAATGCGACAAATGGTGGCATTCACCTTAAAAGGTGCGGGGCATGAGGTTGTTGAAAAAAATGATGGAGTAGAGGCGCTAACAAGTGCTAAAACAGAGAGTTTTGACCTAGTCATTACCGATGTAAATATGCCAAATATGGATGGCATTACGCTTACCAAGGAATTACGTAGCCTTTCAAATTATCGTTTCACCCCAATATTGACGCTAACAACAGAGTCGTCAGCGGAAAAGAAAATGGCCGGTAAGCAGGCAGGAGCAACGGGTTGGCTGGTTAAGCCGTTTAACCCCAATCAACTCCTTGCAACGGCTAAAAAAGTGCTGGGGTAAGCTCATGTCTATTGATATGTCGCAGTTTCACGAGGCCTTCTTCGAAGAAAGTTTTGAAGGGTTGGAGATCATGGAGTCTGAACTATTAACATTGGATGTTGGTGAAGGTGATGTCGAGATAATCAATACGATATTTAGGGCGGCACACTCTATTAAAGGTGGTGCTGGTACGTTCGGCTTTATGAATGTATCTGAGTTCACCCATGTGATGGAAACATTGCTGGACGAAATGCGAGACGGATCTAGAGATGTCACGCAATATGCAGTTGATTCGTTATTAGGCTCGATTGATGTGCTAAGAGCGATGCTAGAGGCGGCACGCGATAATGGTGACGTTGATGAAGGCATGGTGGCTGAGCGCTACGCTATCCTCAATAATATTCTAAATAAAGGGGATGAGGCAGCTAGCAATAGCGAGGCGGAGCCGGTAGGTGCAGCTGTGACACCTGGAATTGCTCAGGTTTGGCAGATCAGTTTTATACCGCATACTGATTTGTTAATGGCAGGAAATGACCCTGTACGCATGTTTCGTGCATTAAGTGAGTTAGGTGAGGTTCAGGCAACAGTAGACCTAGCCAAGTTGTTGCCTTTCAATGAATTAGTGCCAGAAGATTTATATTTATGTTGGACAGTAACGTTAGCTGGCGATACCTTAAAAGCAGACATTGAAGAAGTGTTTGAATGGGTTGAAGATGATTGTGACCTGAGTATTACCTTGCTGGATGATGCAGAGCCTAGAGAGCTTGGTTCAGACAATGATTCACCAGTTGTTTCTACGCCACCGCAGGAGGAAATAACTCCACCCCCAGCCTCCCTAAAGGCAGAAAGCACAGTGCCTGTGATGGAGAATTCACCAACTAAACCTAAAAAACCCACTGAGGCAGCGTCAATACGAGTGGGCATTGATAAAGTTGACGAAATTATTAACTTAGTGGGTGAGCTTGTCATAACGCAATCTATGCTTGATCAAGCAGGTGATGACTTAGAGGCTAATGCTGAGTTATCGGCATCGGGTGATAGTGCGTCACAAAAGATAAATGCTGATATTTTACTGAGGCTGAGCAAAGGCTTGGCGCAGCTGGAAAGAAATACGCGAGAACTTCAAGACGGTGTCATGCGAATACGTATGCTACCGATTAGTTTTGTATTTAGTAGAATGCCACGGTTAGTGCATGATTTATCTAGCAAGCTAGATAAAAAAATTGAGCTTGTAGTGCATGGTGAAGAAACCGAACTGGATAAAACAGTGATGGAAAACATTGGTGACCCACTGGTCCACTTGGTTAGGAATGCATTAGATCATGGGGTAGAAATCCCCGAGGTTAGGTTAGCTGCAGGCAAGCCTGAAACGGGTATCTTGAACCTTAATGCATACCATCAAGGCGGCAATGTCATTATTGAAATTAAAGACGATGGCGCGGGTATTAACAAGAAAAAAGTACTGGCCAAAGCAATAGAAAAAGGTATTGTTTCTAGCCACGATAAATTATCAGATGATGAGGTTAACAACCTTATTTTTGCCCCCGGCTTTTCAACCGCAGATGTGGTTAGTGATGTGTCTGGTCGTGGTGTAGGAATGGATGTTGTTAAAACCAGTATCAATAAACTAGGTGGTCGTGTTGTTGTGCAGTCAGAGGAGGGTAAAGGCTCTGTTTTTACTATCCGTTTACCCCTAACCTTAGCTATTTTGGATGGGCAGTTGGTGACGGTGGGTGGTGAGTCTTATGTCGTTCCATTGATTGCTATTATTGAATCGCTTCAAGTGGATCGTGCGCAGATTAACCAAGTAGCAGGTAAAGCAGAAGTGTATAAGCTCCGTGATGAGTACATACCCATTATTCGAGCCAGGTCTGTCTTTGGGCTAGATGATGGCGTGGATGATTTGCATGAATCGTTAATGGTGATCGTCGAAGTTGATGGCGCACCGGTAGGGATAATTGTGGATGAGCTTCAAGGCCAGCAGCAAGTCGTGATTAAAAGCTTAGAGACCAATTATAGAAAAGTAGAAACAATGTCAGGAGCAACTATTTTAGGTGATGGAACGGTTGCCCTGATATGGGATGTGAACGGTATGGTTGGCGTGCATAAGAAAAAATCACATAAAAACTAAATCAATGTTTAGACAACGTTCGTTTAGTCGAAAAGTCGTATAGGAGAACACATGAGTACCTCATTAGAGCCAGTTAGTGATGATATAGAAACGAATGATAATATTCATCAGAATCAATATTTAACTTTTTTATTGGGTGATGAAGAGTATGGCGTTGATATTTTAAGGGTACAAGAAATACGTGGTTGGGATTCTGTTACCACCATTCCAAACGCCCCAGCATTTATCAAAGGTGTGATTAACTTGCGAGGCACCATCGTCTCTATTTTAGATCTTCGAGAACGTTTTGGTATTGAAAGTGTCGAGTATAACGAATTGACAGTGGTCGTGGTATTAAGGGTAAAGGGTGATGGGAAAGATAGAATTATGGGCGTCGTCGTTGATGCTGTATCTGAAGTCTATCATATTGCAGAAAATGAGCTGAAAGACCCACCAGACCTAGGCTACGCCATTAATATGGATTATATGAAAGGCATGGCAACGGTCGATGAAAAAATGATCAGCATTTTAGATATTGATCAATTAATGAGCCTTAGAGACCTTGATCAAGCAACCGAATCAGGTGAGCAGTTGGCTTAAGGGCTAACCGGTTATGAGAACATTTGCGGTTTTAAATCAAAAAGGCGGCGTGGGTAAAACCACAACAGCCATAAATTTGGCACATGCGATGGCCTTGCGAGGGCATAACGTAACCGCTATCGATATGGATCCACAAAACCACCTAACGGCAGGCTTAGGTAAGGAAACGCATCCACAACAAGGTATAGATGAGCTTTTACTGGCTCAGTCAACCTTAGAAGATATAGTTATTGAGGCACGCGATAACTTAAAGCTGATTCCTGCGGGAACTCGCTTATCTGAAGTGGAGCAAGGTGCTAAAGGGGTTAAGGGTGGCTTATTACTGGCAAATGAAGTCAAGAAAATGCAGGATCAAGACTTTGTGTTTATTGATTGCCCACCATCATCTGGCATTCTTGCCATGAATGCGATATTGGCAGCAAAAGAAATTATTGTGCCGGTTTCAAGCGATTACTTAGCGCTACACGGGATGTCTCGTTTAATGGGTATTCTCAAGCATGTGGACAAGCGCTTAAATCATAAAATGAAAGTATGGGTTATTTTAACGCGTTTTCATGCGAGAAGACGCTTAGCCAATGAAGTTCGAGACAAGTTAGTTAACTATTTTCCAGGGAAAGTATTATGCACAGCTGTAAGAGAGGCTGTTGCCTTGGCAGAAAGCCCAAGTTATGGACAAACAATTTTTGAATACCAAAAGCGCGGCAATGGTTCTAATGATTATAGTGCCTTAGCCGATGACCTACTGCATGGGAGAACATTATGATGAGCTTTTCTAAATCAGAAAAAACAAAACATAACAATAAGCAGCGGTTTCGTAGCGATGGAAAAAATAAGCCTGTCAGCGAGCCGTCAGCATTTATAAGCATGAATGAAGCGCGCCAAATTGCAGAGCACGTATTTTCTGGCATCGCCTGGATAGGTTAATGAACAGTGGAGTGAATAATGTCAGGTAAAAAGAAAAGCACAAAAGATAAGTCACTGGGCTTTGACCCTCTTGCTTGGATGGATGACGATGATCAAGCAGCGGCGCCCGATGGAAAGCCAACGCTGCCTGAGAAAAAAAAGGTGACAGCTAAGGCGAAAACAAGAAAAAAAGTGACCCCTTACCAGTCGGAATTAGGGCTAAAGGTTGAGGTGCTAGAAAATAGTTTTTCTCTACTGGCACCCGTTGCCGAAGAAATGATTGGACAGTTTTATACCAATTTGTTTGAACGTTTTCCAAGTGTTATTCCGCTGTTTAAGGAGACAACGCAACAGAAACAAGTGGCAAAATTAATGGGCGCGCTGAAACTGACGGTAGAGCATTTGCGCCAGCCAGAAAAATTAGTGCCTGTTTTGAAGTCGATGGGAGAAAGGCACCAAGCTTATGGTGCTGAAGCACCGCACTATAAAGCGGTAAATGACACCTTGCTGGAAGTAATGGAGCAATATGCAGGGGCTGAATGGACAGATGAAGTGAATGACGCATGGACGAGCGCGTTAAATTTAATTGCAGAAACAATGCTAAGTGCTTATACAAGGGAAGGGGACAATATCATGAGTAAAGAACAACTGGCAGAACTAGAGTACTTAAAGGCTGCTGTGGAAGGCGGGCAAACAAATATAATGATGTGCGACGCAGATTTAAAGATTACTAATGCTAATGCTGCAGTGGTGGAAATGTTGCGCAACCGACTTCCAGAATTACGCGAAATTTGGCCAAGTTTAGATCCAGACAATTTGGTCGGTGAGTGTATCGACAGTTTTCACAAAAATCCAGCCCATCAGCGTGCGCTGCTGGCCGATAAAAGTCGCCTACCAGTAGAGGCGGAAATATTACTGGGTGGGATCGTATTTAAAGTCAATGCGTCCTATATACCGGGCCCTAATGGTGAGTATATGGGCAACATGGTCGAGTGGCAGGACTTAACGGAGCAAAAAGCAAAGGATAAAGAGGTTGATCGTCTGCAATCAGCCGTTGACAGTGCGCAAACAAATATCATGATGTGTGATGCCGACTTAAACATTACCTATGCTAATGCCGCAGTGGTAGACATGATGGCTAATCGCTTAACCGAGCTACGCACGGTTTGGCCAACGATGGACCCGCATAAGTTGGTAGGCGAATGCATTGATCAATTCCATAAAAACCCCGCGCACCAGCGTGGCTTATTGGCCGACAAAAACCGTTTGCCAGCTAAAGCCGAAATTAATATAGCGGGCGCTATCTTTTCGGTTAATGCATCGTATGTAGAAAGCGCAGACGGTGAATACATGGGCAACATGGTTGAGTGGCAGGACTTAACGGAGCAAAAAGAAAAAGAAAGAGAAGTCGCACGTCTGCAATCAGCCGTTGACAGTGCGCAAACAAATATCATGATGTGTGATGCCGACTTAAACATTACCTATGCTAATGCCGCAGTGGTAGACATGATGGCTAATCGCTTAACCGAGCTACGCACGGTTTGGCCAACGATGGACCCGCATAAGTTGGTAGGCGAATGCATTGATCAATTCCATAAAAACCCCGCGCACCAGCGTGGCTTATTGGCCGACAAAAACCGTTTGCCAGCTAAAGCCGAAATTAATATAGCGGGCGCTATCTTTTCGGTTAATGCATCGTATGTAGAAAGCGCAGACGGTGAATACATGGGCAACATGGTTGAGTGGCAAGACTTAACCGAAATGAAAGATGCTGAAGGGCAAATTCAAAATATTATTCAGGCAGCAACAGCCGGTAAATTAGATGATCGAGTCAACCATGAAAACTATAGCGGAGGTATAAAAATAATTGCAGCCGGCATCAATGATTTAGTGGACACATTTGCGGCACCTATTAACACCTTAGCTACATTGATGGGCGACCTATCTGAGGGTAATTTAGATATTCAAGCCGATGGTGATTACCAAGGTGAACTTGAGAAGTTGATGGATGCGACTAACTCCACAATCAATAACCTACGTGAATCTATCAGTAACATCAGTACGGCATCCAGCAATATTGCGGTTGCCACCAGTGAAATTGCATCAGGCAATGCTGACTTAAGTAACCGAACCGAACAACAGGCCTCGGAACTTGAAGAAACCGCAGCAAGTGTAGAAGAGCTTACCAGTACGGTTCAGCAAACGGCTGCAAACTCAAAACGAGCTAATGATTTGGCAGAGGGAGCTAGCTCTCTAGCGAGCAAAGGTGGTGAGGTGGTAAAAGAGGCCGTAACGGCGATGAGTGAAATTAACTCGTCCAGTAAAAAAATTGCCGATATTATCGGAGTTATTGATGAAATTGCTTTTCAAACAAACTTGCTAGCCTTAAATGCAGCGGTTGAAGCAGCAAGAGCTGGAGAACACGGGCGTGGTTTTGCGGTAGTGGCCTCAGAAGTTAGAAACCTAGCGCAAAGAAGTGCCGGTGCGGCAAAGGAAATTAAACTACTAATTAATGACAGCACTGAAAAAGTAAATGAAGGGACGAAACTGGTGGATGAGTCCGGCAGTGTGTTAGGGCAAATTGTAAGCTCGGTACAAGAGGTGAGCGCCTTAGTATCTGACATTGCATCAGCCAGTTCAGAACAAGCAGCGGGGATAGAACAAGTAAATGCAGCCGTTACTAACTTAGATAGCGTTACCCAACAAAATGCGGCCTTGGTTGAGCAAGCATCAGCGGCGGCAATGTCGCTACAGGACCAAGCAAGCACATTAGATATGGCAACATCATTTTTCAGTTTACCGGCATCAATGACAGCAGCGGTGGAGGCAATCGAACCAGCTAAACCAGTTGCACCAGCTAAACCAGTTGCAACAGCTAAACCAGTTGCACCAGCTAAACCAGTTGCAACAGCACCGATAAAAAAGAAAAAGCCAGTAATTCAAGCAATGGCTAGTGGTGAGGCAGATGATGAGTGGGATGAGTTTTAGCTAAACGGGAATGAATAGGAGCGGCAGTTATCTTCTGCCGCGTTGTTAGCTTAGTCGTTGGGCATATTTAAGCTGATGTAGGGATTTACTAATTAACGGAGGAAGCCGTGTCAGCAAAGATAGCATCAGAAAAGGTAAGGGAGTTTCAATTTACCGAATCTATGTTTGACCAGATTCGAGAGCTGGTCAAACACCATACTGGGATTGTTCTTTCTGATGGGAAGCAAGATATGGTCTATGGTCGTTTAACTAGGCGGTTGCGAGCACTTGATCTCAGCGACTTTGATAGTTATTTGACGATTATTAAGCGTGACGATGAGCAAGAGCTGATCCACTTGGTTAATGCGATTACAACAAACTTAACCTCCTTTTTTAGAGAAGAGCATCACTTCGAGTACTTAAAAAATACGGTTTTTCCAAGCTTATTAGAAAAAAATGCGGCCACTCAAAAAATCCGTATCTGGAGTGCAGGGTGCTCCACCGGGGAAGAGCCATACAGCATAGCGATGGTGGTGCGTGAGTTTTTTGAAGGCTATGATAATTGGGATGTAAAAGTAGTAGCAACCGATCTTGATTCCAATGTTATTGATAAAGCAAAAGCGGGTATCTATGATATTGGACGAGTCGATGGGCTAAGCCTAGAGTATAAAAAACGCTGGATGAAGCGAGGTAAGGGTGATCGATCTGATTTGGTTAAAATGAACCGAGAGTTACAAAATATTATTACGTTTAAGCAATTAAACTTACTGCATGCCTGGCCCATTAAAGGGCCAATAGATATTATTTTTTGTCGAAATGTGGTTATTTACTTTGATAAAGAGACACAACGTGATCTGTTCGCTCGTTATGCCGATGTATTGAGTAGTGACGGGCACTTATTTATAGGTCATTCAGAAAATATGTTCAATGTGTGCGATAGGTTTGAATCATTAGGCAACACCATTTATCAGCGAATTAACTAAATGAATATGGCAAACTCCAGTATTAAACCGCCTCACATGCCAGATGCGTTACCAGGGTTTGAGGATATCAATCGGTATTGGGACACAAGCCATGGTTTCTTTTCCGCCAAAATCCTTCCAGGGCAATATTATGTCAGCAAAAATGATGAGCTGATCGCGACGGTATTAGGTTCATGCATTTCGGTTTGCGTGACCGATAGAGTGGCCGGTATCAGTGGAATGAATCACTTTATGTTGCCTTTATATACAGAAAAGCATGCCGAATCATGGGGCAGTACGGTTATTAGTGCAGAAACCCGTTATGGCAATTTTGCAATGGAACACATGATTAATGACATCATTAATCATGGTGGCGTTAAAAGTCGGCTGGAACTTAAAGTTATTGGTGGTGGACGAGTCATGGATAAAATGACAGATGTAGGCTTGAGAAATATTTCCTTTGTTTACGATTACATTGCCAATGAACGTTTGAATTTAGTCAAAGAAGACGTGGGCGATCGTTACCCACGGAAAGTGATCTTCCATGTAAAAAGTGGCAAGGTTAAGGTTAGAAAGTTGAAGAAGGTAAGTAATACAACGCTGGTTCAGCGCGATACTGAATACTTACAACAGTTGAATTCGGAAACAGTTGGCGGTTCAGTCGATTTGTTTTAGCTAGAGGGGTAAAAGAGTGAGTAGAGGAAACAAAATTAGACTGCTAATTGTGGATGACTCGGCAGTTGTCAGGCAAGTATTAACAGAGATTTTTAGTAAAACGGATGATATAGAGGTGGTGGGGACTGCGATGGACCCATTGATAGCGCGAGATAAAATCAAACTATTAAAGCCCGATGTGTTGACGTTAGATATTGAGATGCCAAGAATGGATGGGATTACCTTTTTAGCTAATTTAATGCGCCTACGCCCAATACCAGTCATCATGGTATCAACACTCACTGAAAAAGGTGCAGAGGCCACCTTCAAAGCCCTTGAGCTAGGGGCGGTTGACTTCGTAGCAAAACCTAAAGTTAATGTTAAAACGGAACTCTCTAAATATGCAGCTGAGATCTGCGAGAAGGTGCGTACTGCTTCTAATGCACGCGTTCGAGATGTCAGCATCGTGGACACAGCCGTTAAAAAAAGCAAAACTAACCCCGTTGTACGAAAAAATGCTCAGCAAATTATTGCCATCGGCTCGTCAACCGGTGGAACAGAGGCTATAAAAGAATTGCTCAGCGGCTTACCCATCAATTCACCACCTATTGTTATCACTCAGCATATTCCTAAATCATTTAGCAATGCGTTTGCTAAACGTTTAGACACCATGTTTGATTTGAATGTTGTTGAGGCAGAAAGTGGTATGCAGCTTAAGCCGGGATATGTGTACATTGCACCGGGGGATAAACACCTGTTAGTGGTTAAAAAAAACGGGGGGTTAAGCTGCATGTTGAATGATGGCCCAGCCGTTAATAGGCATAAACCATCAGTTGATGCCATGTTTAACTCATTGATTGAATGTTCCCCTAAAGATGTGCAAGCGGTGGTGTTAACTGGCATGGGAAGCGATGGGGCTGAGGGAATGCTGAATTTACTTAAGGCTGGAGCAACAACAGCAGTGCAAGATGAAGCATCCAGTGTCGTCTGGGGTATGCCAGGCAGTGCGGTGAAGCTATCGGCAGCCCAATCAGTGCTACCCTTAAAAAAAATGGCTGAGCACTTAATCGCGCAGTATGAATAGTTAACTCGAGTAATAACACAAGGCATCAAATGAGAACATCAACAGAAAAAAGAACGGGCTTTAGGGTGGCTTTACTGATAAGCGTTGTTACTATCACGGCTAGTTTCTTTGTGGCTACAACAATACCTTTTATAACCCCCTTCATGCTTGGGTTGATAACCCTAACATGGTTCTTGGCGACCAAAAAGGACGTGGAGGCAGCTGACCCAGAGGCTAAGAATATAACTGGTGATTTAGACCATGAAGTGTCAGCTTTATTGAATGATATTAGCGTGATTGTTGCCGATGAATTATTAAGGTCGCAAACTGAGGTGGCTCGGGTCAGACAATTAACAAGTGATGCGGTTGTTCAATTGGTTAACAGTTTTAATGGAATCAATGAACAAGCACGTTTACAAGAAGATGAAATATCAGGAATTCTTCACGCGATGAGTAAAGAGAGCGGTGACAATGCGATGGACTTTGCCAGTTTTGTTGAAGAGGCGAATGCCACCCTTAATTACTTTGTGGAAAATATGTTGGAAATTAGCCAGAAAAGCATGCTGATGGTTGGTAATGTCGATGATATTTCAGCAAACATGGATGAAATACATGTTTTATTAAATAATGTAACGGGCATTGCGGATCAAACAAATTTATTGGCGCTTAATGCTGCGATTGAAGCAGCTCGTGCTGGTGAGCATGGACGAGGTTTTGCGGTAGTAGCAGACGAGGTGCGTAAGTTATCAACCGGCTCATCTGACACAGGGGACCAAATTAGAGACGTTATAAAAAAATCGAGAACTAATATAGAAAGTGCCACAGCAACTATTGCAGGAATAGCATCTAAAGACATGAGTCTGACGATGGAGTCAAAAGAGAAAATTAAGCTGATGATGGGAGAGGTTGCATCGTTAAATGAATCAGTTGAAGAGAAACTTATCAATATAAAGGCAATTAGTAGCCAATTAAATGACGATGTGTCAATTGCCGTTCGTAGCTTACAATTTGAGGATATGGTTAATCAATTAACTCAGCATATTGATGTGACGTGCCAGCAAGTGGCCCCCTTTATTAGTAAAGCGGCCGACAGTTACACCAGCGACTCAGCGGCAGTTAGCAGCGTAGTAAGGGTTAAGAACTTACGGAAAAGTTTGCAGGCAATACGTTCACAGACCTGTGCCTCAGAACACGAGGCCGTTGTACAAAGCTCCATGTCAGAAGGTGAAATAGACCTATTTTGATGCGTGACTAATTTAGTTTAGCAGAGCAGTTTGTTATTAAGCGCACTACCGCCAAGGCAGTGCGCTTAATTATTTAGATGGTGTCTTTAAGGTGTTGAATAATATCCTTAAGAGCTATGTCGGTATTGTCGGCATCTTGTCTACCACGGTACTCAACCATCCCATTATCTAAACCACGATCGCCTAATACAATGCGATGCGGGATACCGATTAGTTCCATGTCCGAAAACATAAAGCCCGGGCGTACTTTTCGGTCATCAAAAAGCACCTCAAAACCGGCCTCAATAAGCTCCTTATAAAGGGTTTCGCAAACGCCTTTTAGGCGCTCTGATTTGTGCATATTCATGGGTAATAACGCTATTTGGAACGGGGCCAATGCGGCAGGCCAGATAATTCCCTTAGCATCATTGTTTTGCTCAATAGCCGCAGCGATCACGCGGGTAATACCAATGCCGTAACAGCCCATGGTCATGGTTTGGTTTTTGCCATTTTCATTCAACACAGAGGCTTTCATGGCCTCACTGTACTTGGTGCCAAGCTGAAAAATGTGTCCAACCTCAATGCCACGAGCAATCGTTAGTGTGCCTTGACCATCAGGACTTGGGTCGCCCTCAACCACTTGCCTAATATCGGCAGTATTATCAATGTCAGCTAAGTCACGCGCCCAATTGACGCCAGTTAGGTGGCTGTCATTCTCATTCGCCCCACAAACAAAATCAGCCATTTTAGCTGCACTATGGTCAATAATCATCGGTATATCAAGGCCGATGGGGCCAATATAACCGGCTTGGCAGCCTGCGATGCGTTGAATATCATCATCGCTTGCTAAGGTGAACGGGCTAGCAACGCCGGCTAATTTTTCAGCTTTAATTTCATTTAGGGCATGGTCGCCACGAAGCAGAAGAGCCACAATGGTGTCATCGTCACCTTTAACCAATAAGGTTTTTAAACATTGTTTAGGTTCAACGTTTAGAAAAGAGCTGATCTGTTCGATACTACGTTGGCCAATAGTGCTTACTTTTTGAAGGGTTAGAGTCGCATCTGCTCGGGCTTGAATGGGCGGTAAGGCCTCGGCTTTTTCAACATTGGCGGCGTATTGACTATCGGTGGAAAAGGCAATGGCATCTTCCCCCGAATCTGCAAGCACATGAAACTCATGGGATGCGTTACCACCAATGGATCCAGTATCAGCTAATACCGGTCTAAAATCTAAGCCTAAACGGCTGAATATATTGTTGTAAGCTTGAAACATGCGGTCGTAAGTTTGTTGCAACGACTCATCATCCATATGAAATGAATAAGCATCTTTCATCAAAAACTCACGCGAACGCATAATTCCAAAACGAGGACGAATCTCATCACGAAATTTGGTTTGAATTTGGTAGTAGCTGATGGGTAACTGTTTGTAGCTTTTAATTTCGTTGCGCGCCAGCTCAGTGATGATTTCTTCATGAGTTGGCCCGAGGCAAAACTCTCGGCCATGGCGGTCAGTTAAGCGAGCTAACTCTGGGCCGTACTGCTCCCAACGGCCAGACTCTTCCCACAATTCAGCGGGTTGAACAACGGGCATTAACACTTCAAGAGCGCCTGCATTATTCATTTCTTCGCGGACAATGGCTTGCACTTTTTGCAGAACACGCACGCCCAGTGGTAGCCAATTATATAAACCAGAGGCAAGTTTTCGTACTAAGCCTGCACGAATCATCAGTTGGTGACTAATAATCTCTGCGTCGGCAGGTGTTTCTTTAACAGTATTTAGAGGGAATTGGCTGGTACGCATAATGGTGGCTAGGTGCTTGATTGGTTGAATTAAGAACGAGGTATTCTACGTTGAAAAGGCGAAAGGGGCTAATAGATTACAGTGAATAGTGTGATGGGTTAGCGCTCTAGTTCGGCCCATTGTTTCAACTTTCGGTCTAATGTGCGCCGCGAAATATCCAAAACATTAGCGGCAGCAGATTTGTTGCCAGATGTTTGCTCAAGCATTGATAGGATATGTTTTTTTTCAATAAAAGCCAAGCTCGACTGAAGTATGCTAGAGCTGTTTGGGACGGGCTGAGGCAGTTTTTCCTTTAATGGTATGCCTAATAATAATGCATGCTCAATATGGTTACGCAACTCACGAATATTGCCTGGCCATAGGTGGTTTTTTAAAGCACTAATCGACGAAGAGGATAGCTCAAGGGTAGGTAGTTGGTGCTCGTCGCAGAGCTGGCTAATAAAGTTTTGTGTGAGCCCAGCAATGTCATCAAGGCGGTGGCGTAAAGCGGGAACGGTTAAAGGGATAACATTGAGCCGGTAAAACAGATCAGCGCGAAACTTACCCTCTTTAACGAGGGTTTTTAAGTGCTGATTAGTGGCGGCAATAATACGTATGGAGGTGTTTTGATCTGTGTCTGAGCCAACAGGGCGGATCACTTTTTCTTCAAGCAAGTGCAATAACTTAGGTTGAAAGTCCAAGGGCAACTCACCCACCTCATCAAGAAATAAGGTTCCATTTTTTGCACGCGCGACTAAACCTTCCCTAGCGCTAATGGCGCCAGTAAAGGCCCCTTTCGTGTGCCCAAATAACTCTGTCTCTAATAAATTGGCCCCAAAAGTGGCGCAGTTAATCGACACAAAACGCCCGTTACGATGACTTAATTCATGTACTTTACGGGCAAGAAGGCTCTTTCCTGTCCCAGTTTCACCTTCTAGTAGGATAGGTGTATTTTTTTTAGCAACCTGATCAATGGTGTTTAGGAGGTTGAGCATGGCTACGCCTTTCCCCAAATAATTAGAGCGGTCACGAATGGCTTTACGCTTAGAGTTTGTTGTTGGATGAGGCATGGGGAGACAGATTGTCGTTTTTTTTGCAATACTGAGACATTTTGTCTGCTATGTCTATGTTTTATTGGTTTAATTAGTAGGTTAAAAGTATTTATAGTCTTAAATTACATAAAGATAGTTTTGTTGGCATTGAGTTTGCTATCAATTCGAGTTGAACCATGTTGTCAACAATAAAGGACCCCGATGAAATTTAATAAACTAGCCATTGCTGCAGCTGTTTGCAGTAGCCTTACCTCCCCTGTTTATGCAGGCTCAGAGTTAGAAACACTGCTGATGTTACTGCATGAAAATGGCACGATATCAAATGAACAATACCAGCGAGTGTTATCCGAAGCCAAAGCTAATCAGAAAACAGTGATGGACGAAAAGAAAGAGATGCAGTCGGCATTGGATCAAGCGACAAAAGTGGAATTTAATGTGAGCAAAGGCGGGCTTCGAATGAAGGACCGTGAGGGTAACTTTGCAATGAAAATTGGAGGTCGATTACAGCTTGATTCTGCTTGGTATGGCGAAGACAGTGATGCATCTGGCAGTCAATTGGGTGATGGTACTGAGGTAAGGCGGGCGCGCATATATGTTCAAGGGAAAATGTACAAAGATTGGGGGTATAAACTTCAATATGATTTCACAGGAACGGGTAACAAAGGCATTAAGGACGCGTACCTAACCTATACCGGATTAAAAAACCTTGAATTAAAAGCGGGTAACTTTAAAGACCCCTTTATGCTACAAGAACAGACCAGTTCAAAGCACGTGACCTTTACCGAACGCTCATTGCCAGATGCTTTTGCAGCGGGGCGTCACATAGGGTTAATGGCATCAACAAAACATCAACACTGGACTGCGGCAGCGGCCCTCTTCGGTGATAGTGTGAGCACAGCTTCTAAGTCAGAGGATGAAGGCTGGGGTGCTGCGGGCCGTTTAACCTATGCGCCTATTAATGAAAAGGGTCGTGTTTTACATTTAGGCTTGGCCAGTAATTATAGAACGGCCAGTGCTGATGATAGTGTTCAGTTTAAACAGCAAGCCGAAACGCATGTGTCGGGTGTGTCGATAGTTAATACCGGCAATATTACTAACGTTGATAGTACCCTAAAAACCGGTTTGGAATTGGCCGCTGTTGCCGGGCCCTTTTCTACCCAAATTGAGTACATTCGAACAGATGTTGAACGCACAGGCACCGACTTAGCATTTGATGGCTGGTATGCAGAGGCCGCTTACTTCTTAACGGGCGAAACTAGAACCTATAAAAAAGGTAAATTTGCGGGGATTAAACCCAATCGATATGTTGGTCAAAATGGTATGGGAGCTTGGCAATTAGCCGCTAGATATAGCACCATTAATTTGAATGATGAAGACATTGATGGTGGTGAGGCAGACAGTCTGACCTTGGGTGTTAATTGGTTTCCAAACCCAGTATTACGCTTTTCAGCAAATTATGTACAAGTGCTAGATATTAAAGGGGGGGCTCATAATAACGAAGAGCCAAGTGTCTTCCAACTTCGCGGGCAATGGGCATTTTAATTGGTTAATCACCAATAGGGTGCACAAACAAACTGTTTTAACGTAAGGATATTGAGATGACCAAAGCAATAAAGTGGCTAGGCTTGTTGATTTTTTTAATGAGCATGATGGCAAACACTTGGGCAGCAAATGTACTGAGAATATCGACAACCACCAGTACCGAAAACTCGGGTTTACTGGCGGTATTACACCCAGTATTTGAAGAAAAATATAATGTCACGCTTGAAGTGATAGCAGTAGGCACAGGTAAGGCTTTAAAAATGGGGGGGCAGGGTGATGTGGATGTGGTGTTTGTTCATGCGCCAGCAGCGGAGCTAAAGTACGTAGAGTCACACGATTTTATAGATCGTGTAGCGGTGATGCATAATGACTTCGTACTGGTTGGCCCAAACAATGATCCAGCTGGCCTTAGCTCTGCAAAAAATATAGAAGAGGCTTTACGGGCAATAGCTCAAAAAAAGGTCAGCTTTATTTCACGCGGGGATGACTCCGGCACCCATAAAAAAGAAAAAACCCTATGGGAAAGCGCTGGCATTCAACCACTGGGTGATTGGTATATAGATGTCGGACAAGGGATGGGTGCAGTACTAAACATTGCGAATGAGAAGCAGGCTTATACGCTAACCGATCGAGGAACCCAGATTGCATTTGCGGGTAAACTGGATTTAAAGGTGGCTTTTGAAGGAGATGCCAGCCTGTTTAACCCTTATCACGTGATGGCAGTTAACCCAGCTAAACATAAACAGGCACGTTATGGCTGGGCCAAACGGTATATTAGCTTTGTGACAGGTCCAGAAGGGCAGGAAATAATAAGGGGCTTCCGTAAAGGTGGCCAGCAATTGTTTCATCCGGATGCCCTGTAAAAACTGACTCAGTCAAAATACTGTTTAGCGGAATAGGCGGCCCTTTTTAGGGCCTATTTTAAGCGTGACCAGGCTGATGCGAGCAAGGCACCACTCAGGTTGTGCCATAAAGAAAATAACGCACCGGGTAGGGCTGCTAAGGGTGAAAAGTACTTAACAGCTAAGGCAACAGCAAGCCCTGAATTTTGCATGCCGACTTCAATAGCAAGTGTTTTGCTGGTTTTTTTATTCATACCCATTGCGCGTGGCACCCAATAACCGGCCAGTAAACCAAGGGCGTTATGTAAGGCGACAGCGGTGACGAGTAGTAGCCCAATATCACCTAGACGTGAGTGGTTGAGGGCAACAATAATGGCGATGATAAGCACAATGGATAAAACCGAGATCGCAGGAAAAATATGTTGAGCTTTTTTCAAAAAGCGGCCAAACAGTTGATTGCAAATAATACCTGCAGTAACCGGTAAAATAATAATTTTAAAAATATCGATCAACATTTTCATGGCAGGCACATCCACCTGCTGGCTTAGGTATAAAAAGCTTAGTAAAGGGGTGGCCACAACCGCCACTAACGTTGACATGGCGGTAATGGTAATAGAAAGGGCGACATTCCCTTTTGCCAAATAACAAATAACATTGGATGCTGTGCCGCCTGGGCTTGCTCCAACCAGTAACATTCCGGTGGCCAGCATAATGGGCAATTGCAGCCAAGATGAAAGAGCCCAAGCAAAAAATGGCATGCAGAAAAACTGCAACAGTAAGCCTAGAATGATAGGTTTAGGACTTTTTATAACCGCTAAAAAGTCTCTGGCCTTTAAGCTAATGCCCATGCCAAACATCACTAAGCCAAGCAAAAAAAACAGGCTTCCCTTTAATGGGGTAAATAACTCAGGCAGCATATAGGCTACGGCCGATAACAAAATAGCCCAAAGTGGAAAAAACCGTGTAATCGTATTGCTCATAAAGGCGCTGGGTAGTTAATTAAGTTGATAGGGCTATTTTTTTAACAGGGCTTTCAAGTAATGGCCGGTATGTGAGCCAGCGCACGTAACCACCGCTTCTGGTGTCCCCTCGGCAACGACTTGGCCACCACCACGGCCACCTTCGGGACCAATATCAATGATCCAGTCAGCCGTTTTTATAACATCTAAATTATGTTCGATAACCACCAAGGTGTTTCCGTGATCCCTTAATTTGTGTAAAACAGCCAGTAACTGCTGAATATCAGCAAAATGCAGCCCAGTGGTCGGCTCATCAAGAATATATAGGGTTTTCCCAGTGTCTCGTTTAGATAACTCACGTGATAACTTAACCCGTTGAGCCTCACCACCAGATAACGTCACCGCATTTTGTCCTAGGGTGATATAGCCTAAACCGACTTCGATTAGCGTATGCAGTTTTCTTGAAATAACAGGAATAGCCTCAAAAAAACCCGCGGCGCTTTCAATGGTCATTTCAAGCACTTCGTGAATTGTTTTACCTTTGTAACGTATCTCTAGCGTTTCACGGTTATATCGCTGACCTTTGCAGCTGTCGCACTTAACGTACACATCAGCTAAAAAGTGCATTTCTACCTTAATAACGCCATCACCTTTGCAGGCCTCGCAGCGCCCACCTTTTACATTAAAACTAAATCGCCCAGGTGTATAACCGCGCGAACGCGCCTCGGGCGTGGCAGAAAATAATTCGCGAATGGGTGTGAAAAGGCCAGTGTAGGTAGCAGGGTTTGAGCGAGGTGTTCGCCCAATGGGGCTTTGGTCTATATCCACCACCTTATCGAGCTGGTCTAAGCCATCGACACCATCGTTACTAGCAATAGCTAATGATGACTTGTTAAGGACCTTAGCGACCGTCGGATAGAGTGTTTCATTGATTAGAGTGGACTTCCCTGAGCCAGACACACCGGTAACACAGGTTAATAAACCGAGGGGAATATCGACACTAACATTCTTTAAATTATTCCCACTAGCATTATTGATACGGAGCAGTTTCTCGGGGTTAACGGGGTGCCGCGTTGCCGGTACGGCAATACACTGTCGACCTGATAAATAGTCGCCAGTGGTGGAGTTAGGGTTGTCGATAATATCTTGAGGGCTACCTTGGGCAATAATTTGGCCACCGTGGATGCCAGCATTTGGGCCAATATCGATCACATGATCAGCCGCTAAAATCGCATCTTCATCATGTTCAACAACAATCACTGTATTGCCTATATCGCGTAAATGGTACAGGGTGTTGATCAAGCGTTGATTATCACGCTGATGCAGTCCGATGGACGGTTCGTCTAGAACATACATAACCCCAACAAGCCCAGCACCAATTTGGCTGGCCAGGCGAATGCGTTGGGCCTCACCACCGGAAAGAGTATCAGCGCTACGATCTAGCGATAAATAGTCTAAGCCCACGTTGATAAGGAAATGCAATCGTACGCTGATTTCTTTAATAATTTTTTTAGCAATCTCCCCCCGATGCCCCGTGAGTGTCAATTGGGTAAATAAGTCACTGGTTTCAAGAATGGAAAGGTGGGTGATTTCTGGCAAGGTGTGTGGGCCGACAAAAACATGTCGAGCCGCTTCACTTAAACGCTGCCCTTTGCAAACGGGGCAAGGCCGACTGGATAAATATTTAGCTATTTCATCTCGAACAGTATTAGAGTCGGTGTCACGATAGCGACGCTCCATGCTTGGGATAATGCCCTCAAAAGCATGCGTGCGTTTGATATTCTCACCCCGGCTATTGGGTGTAATAAATTCAATTTTTTCATCACCACTGCCAAATAAAATAAGGTGCTGAATTTTGTCAGGGTAAGAGGCGAAGCTTTCTTCTGGGTCAAAGTTATAATGCTTTGCCAATGACATGATCATTTGGTAGTAATACATATTGCGCTTGTCCCAGCCACGGATAGCACCACCAGCTAAGCTAATGTCAGCGCTATGGATAACCTGCTCAGCGTTAATGTATTGTTGGACACCTAAGCCGTCACAGCTTGAGCAAGCCCCCTTGGGGCTATTAAAAGAGAAGCTGCGTGGTTCAAGCTCACTAATGCTATAACCACAACTTGGGCAAGCAAACCGTGCTGAAAAGAGCGACTCCTCATCGTCATCAATACTGCTAACAATCGCGATCCCTTCGGACAGTTTTAAAGCCGTCTCAAACGATTCAGCTAAACGAATCGGTAGTTCATCATTAATTTTAAAGCGATCAACCACCACTTCAATGGTGTGCTTCTTTTTTAATTCAAGAGCAGGTGCATCATCCAGTTCAACCACCACGCCATCAATACGTGCGCGAATAAAGCCCTGGTTGCGCAAATCACTTAAAACATTAAAGTGCTCGCCTTTACGCTCTTGAATAACAGGAGATAACAACATCCAACGCTTTTCTGGGTTAAGGTTTAGAACTGAGTCCACCATTTGAGTAACGGTTTGCGCCTCAAGTGAAAGGCCGTGTTCTGGGCATTGAGGAATACCTGTTCGAGCAAAAAGAAGCCGTAAATAATCGTATATTTCAGTGATCGTACCAACGGTTGAGCGGGGGTTATGAGAGGTTGATTTTTGCTCAATAGAAATAGCGGGTGACAGGCCTTCTATATGGTCAACATCAGGCTTTTCCATAACAGACAAAAATTGCCGCGCATAAGCAGATAATGATTCAACATAACGTCGTTGCCCTTCGGCATAAATGGTATCAAATGCCAGCGAAGATTTACCAGAACCAGATAAGCCAGTGATGACGATAAGCTTGCCCCTAGGGAGATCAAGGTCAATATTTTTTAAATTATGTGTTCTCGCGCCGCGAATTTGAATGCTATCCATTTAGGTCACTAATCTTTATGCCAAACCTGATAATATACCCTTCTTTATCCATGTAGAGCAAAGTAATTATGAGTAATTCGGTCACTCAAGCAGCGACGATGAGCGAGCACGAAAAGCAAGCCAGTATCGGCCTAGCTGGGATTTTTTCCATGCGAATGCTGGGGCTTTTTATGGTATTACCGGTTATGTCTTTGTATGCAGAAAAACTCAACGGCTTTACGCCTTTATTATTGGGCCTAGCGATGAGTGTTTATGGCCTGACTCAGGCGGTATTGCAAATTCCCTTTGGCTTAATGTCCGATCGTTTTGGCCGAAAAAAAATCATCACCATAGGTCTTCTATTGTTTTTTACTGGGAGTGTTGTCGCCGCCATGTCGAGCAGTATTTATGGGGTTATTTTAGGCCGAGCGTTGCAAGGCAGCGGTGCAGTGGCGGCTGCCATTATGGCGTTAGCCGCAGATTTAACACTGGAGCAAAATAGAACAAAAATAATGGCTACCATCGGTATAAGTATTGGTGTGTCCTTTAGTTTAGCTATGGTGTTAGGCCCAGTATTGGCTTCTATAGGCGGATTGCAAAGTATTTTCTGGTTCACCGCTATCTTGGCACTTATAGGGGTTCTATTGCTACATACCGTCGTTCCTCAAGCAAAAAAACTGACTATTCATAAAGACGCAGAACCCATTCCTGCACTGTTTGGTAAAGTTCTAAAAAACCCAGAGTTACTGCGTTTAGATATGGGTATTTTTTGCCTACATTTAGTGATGACAGCCATTTTTGTGGTCCTACCGCGGTTAATGCATGGCCCGTTAAACGTACCCTTAAAAGACCATTGGATGGTCTACCTGCCGGTGCTGCTTATATCTATTATCGTGATGGTGCCCTTTGTCATTATTGCAGAAAAAAAACGTAAAATGAAAGCGGTTTTTGTATCGGCTATTGCTGCTTTATCAGCGGCTAGTTTAGGGTTATTCTTATTTGGTGAGAGCTTATGGGGCATGCTTGCGATGCTAGTTGTTTTTTTCATTGCCTTTAACTTACTGGAGGCTATTTTACCGTCATTAGTATCAAAAATTGCATTTGCAGGTGGCAAAGGAACCGCGATGGGGGTGTACTCAAGCTCGCAATTCTTTGGCGCATTTTGTGGCGGGGTAATCGGTGGCGTTGTGTGGGGGAATTACGGCATTAACAGCGTATTTTTACTCTGCTCATTGGTTTTGTTTATTTGGTTTTTAGTGGCTGCCAGTATGAAAAACCCTCGGCATGTTAGTAGCCTGATAAAGCACTTCGAGCCACAATCAGCTGAGCAAGTAAAAGAAATAACTGCTAAGCTACAGGCTGTAAAAGGTGTGCTAGATATTGGTATTGCAGTGGATGATTCAACCGTATACTTAAAAGTTGATAACGACTTATTAGACACAGAAGCACTAGAGGCTGCTTTAGATTCTTAAATATAAAGAGCAGCTTGATTAGCTAATTAAATTGGGAGTAAGACATGGCCAGCAGAGGCGTAAATAAAGTGATATTAGTGGGTAACCTAGGAAAGGACCCCGATACTAGGTATATGCCTAATGGCGGTGCGGTAACCAGTATAACGGTAGCAACATCTGAAACATGGAAAGACAAATCAACCGGGCAACCCGTTGAAAAAACCGAATGGCATAATGTGGTTTTCTATCGAAAACTGGCGGAAATAGCCGGCCAATACTTAAAGAAAGGCTCAAAGGTTTATATTGAAGGGGCTTTAAAAACAACAAAGTGGCAAGATAAAAACACCGGTGCTGACCGCTATAAAACCGAAATTGTAGCCAACGAAATGCAAATGTTAGACAGTCGTGGCGGCGGTTCTGCCGAGTTTTCACCTGCGGCCTCAAAACCACGTGTTAATGATAACTTTGCATCAGCACCAGCGCAGCCGACTGCGCCTATGGATGATTTTGATGACGATATCCCATTCTAAAATTCACCTTTATTTTTTTTGTATAAATAAAAGCCCCGCTTATTAGGTAAGCGGGGCTTTTAGCGTTTGTAATGTGTATTTACTTACTGCAATATTGTTCTTGCATTTATGGACTGTAGTGGGCGATTGTTTTCGAAACCCAGTACATCAGTAAGGCCAGTGATTTGTTCTTGGGATGCTTCAAGGCTTTCCTTCAATACTAACCAACGGACGCCTTCGGAGCATGGTGGTGTTGTTAGTGAGCCATTAAAACGGTAGTAATCTTTGTTATTTGGCAGTAGCTTATTGGCGTTAAAGTTTGAAGCGTAACTCGCCTTTTCCCCAGCGACCTTGGGCATGCCTAACCATGCACCTTTTAGTGCCTTATTTTCTTTTCCCTCTTTAAACATGACGGCAACGACTGCTAACTCCCCCTGATCATTTACATGAACGTAGTGGGCCTCTAGTGGAAAAGAGTTGCCATTTATATGGTTTTCACTGGGGGCATGAAAGTGAAATTGCTTTAGTTCAAAAGCTTGCTTATCTATGTTAATACGGCTGCCGGGCGAGTAGTTAACTTGAATGGTGTGGCCATTATTGAACACTTCGTGGCCACCGCTTTTGTAGTTAAATTCGATAGGGGTTAGATCAGCTTCAATAAACCCTGTTAAGTTGACGGGTGACTGGTTGCTGCCTGAACATGCATAATTATCAGTGCTTAATTGTGCCCAGTTTTCTGGCCCAGAATGGCCAGAGTAGCCCCATTGAGTGCCCGTGCCTGCAGAGGCAATAGTTGAAACCGATACGATGCAGAGTGTTATGAGTGTTTTTTTCACTGTTAATTTCCTTTAATGGTTATAAAAATAAGCGTAGCCTTCTTAGCCTTCTTAGCCTTCTTAGCCTTCTTAGCCTTCTTAGGCTTGTTTACTGACAGATACATATCGTCCTTAATGTATTGTTATAAACGATATCAGAGAGAATAAATAAAAACTTTAGTTAGTAAAAGTCGATTAATGGGTCTACACTCATCGTAAATACCGATCAATTTGATTGAATATATGAATTACAAGCACTTAAAGTATTTTTGGACGGTTGCAAAAGAAGGTAGTATAGCGAGGGCAAGTGAGCGTCTTCATATAACGCCACAAACCATTAGTGGACAGTTGAGTTTGTTAGAAGAAAGTTTATCGGTTGAGCTTTTTGTAAAAACAGGGCGCAATATTGAAATGACTGAGACGGGGCGACTGGTGCTGGATTATGCGGATGAGATATTTTCTTTAGGCAGTGAGCTGGAGCAAGCGTTAAAAAATAAATCGGAAGGACGAACGCAACAGTTTCGGGTAGGGGTTGCTGATGTTGTTCCTAAGTCTATTGCGCAACGTATATTGTTACCGGCTTTGCAAATGTCAGCACCGGTTAGAATGGTTTGTAAAGAAACAGGTTTGGATACGTTATTGGCAGAGTTGGCCGTGCACCGGCTAGATTTAGTTATCGCTGACCGGCCTATCCCACCGACGGTTAGCACAAGTGGGTTTAGCCATAAATTAGGTGACTGCACGGTTAGTTTTTTTGCGACGACATCGTTAATAAATCAGTTTAAAGGGGCTTTTCCAGGGTGCTTAAATGGAATGCCTATTTTATTACCGAGTATGGGTAACCAGCTTCGAGCTGATTTAGATCAGTGGATGAGTGAAACAAGGACCCACCCCAAAATTGTTGCTGAATTTGATGACAGTGCACTGATGAAGTCGTTTGGTCAAGAAGGAGTTGGCGTGTTCATTGCCCCTACTGTTCTTTGCAATGAGGTTGAAGAACAGTATAAGGTGAAAAAGATCGGGCAAGTTGATGACATTAAAGAGGCTTTTTATGCTATTACTGTTGAGAGGCGTATATCTAATGTTATTACATCAACTGTGATAAGCTCAGCTAATAATGTTTTGTCGAAATGAGTGTGAATAAAGAGATTTTAGCATGTTGGAGGAATTTATAAAAAAAGAATCAGCCAGTGGAATACTGTTAATTTTTGCGACATTTTTGGCGCTTTTACTTAGTAACAGCTTTATGTCGCCAGTGTATGAGTACCTCTTACATCTGCCGGTCGAAATTCGAATAGGCCCTCTAGCGTTAGATAAGTCACTGGCCCATTGGGTTAGCGATGGTTTAATGGCTA
>ERZ1027208.113-NODE-113-length-41603-cov-13.103687_pt1 | contig 41603 bp, 37 predicted proteins | sample MGYA00520867_ERZ1027208 | MGnify/ENA primary metagenome ERZ1027208 (study PRJEB33311, sample SAMEA4378413) | marine metagenome | biome: Marine biome; feature: Fjord; material: Water | collected 2014-07-20T08:00:00Z/2014-07-... | depth 75 m ...
TGTTGTGGGATCGGCGACCCTCCTGGTTCTCCTTTTTCTTCTTCGTCGGCAGGTTCAGATGTTGTTAAGGGACAGCGCTAAGGTTGTTGAGTTTGCTAACAAGGCTATCGCTGGCGTATCAACGGATATAGATAAGGCGATTAAACTTTATTACGCGGTTCGTGATGGCATTCGCTATGACCCCTATAAATTCTATTTAGATAAAGAAAATTTTACAGCCAGTAATACATTAAATAGCAGCGCCACATACTGCATACCTAAAGCGGTACTTTTAACCGCTTGTGCGCGTGCAGTTGGCATTCCTGCGCAACTGGGGTTTTCAGATGTTAGAAACCATTTAAGTACGCAAAAGCTGCTAAACTTAATGGAGACTGATGTCTTTATATGGCACGGCTATAGTGTGCTATATCTCAATGGTAAGTGGGTTAAGGCAACCCCCGCTTTTAACATTGAAATGTGTGAACGCTTTGGGGTTAAACCATTAGAGTTTGACGGTGTACATGACTCTTTTATGCATGCCTATAATCAAGACAATCAAAAACACATGGAGTACTTGACCGACCATGGTTTTTTTACAGACTTACCCCATCAAGCTATTGTTGATGCCATCAAACAGACATACCCAAAGTTTTGCCGAATGTTAGAAGATGTACAGTCGGAAAAAGACTATAATTTCGCTGCTGAAAAAATTACTTAATAAAACAACCCTAAAACTGCATGCCATTACCTATAAGTAAAAACCCACGCAAAGAAATACATACGCGCCAAATCACTTGTAAAGGATTCCAGCGTGAAGATGGCTTATGGGATGTTGATGCACAAATCAAAGACATTAAAACCTACGCTGTCGATAATGATTTTCGAGGGCAAATTCAACCAGGTGAGCCGATACACGAAATGTGGATTCGGCTAACGGTTGATACGAGCATGCTAGTGCATGACTGTATCGCGGTTACGGACTATTCGCCATACGCATGTTGCCCAGATATTACGCCTATTTTCAAACGTTTAGTCGGCAAACAAATTGCCCATGGGTGGACGCGGTTAGTTAAAGAATTGGTGGCAGGTACACAAGGTTGTACACACTTGGCAGATTTGGTACCACCTGCTACAACGACGTTATTTCAAACAATGGCAGGGATTGCTAAAGGTAAAACGGATAAAGAAACATCAAAACCATTTTATATTGATGGTTGTCACGCATGGGTTAGTGATGGACAACAAGTGTTAGACTTTCACCCTGAGTACTTCACTGGTAAGAAGACAGACGAGTAACTTTCGACTAATCAATTGTCGTGCTTGTTTTCTTCACAATATCTAAGCCCAGCCGGCCATTCAAATAAAGAAATGACGTTATCCAAATAAACATCATCAGCCAATAACTGGTTCGAAATACGATATTCCATAGGTCAGTACTTAATATCATTACCTCTGGGTCTTGGCTAGGGAGAAACATAAACGGTGCAAAAGTAGATAGTGCGATTGCTAATTTAAAATTCTTATCAAATAAATCAGCGGTAAAGTTTTTCTTTGCATACCACCAAGTACCCAAACCAAAAATGATGTAGGCAGGATAAAAAATTGAATAGATAAGCGTTCTCCCAGGAATTAGTTCTTCGTAGGACTGCCCCATTTGATGCCACGCAGTATCTTGGTGCGATAAAAAACCACCGGAAACGAGAACAATAACGGCATACACAAAAAGCCATGCGATTAGTTTCATGTTTTTATTTATAGAATTCATCTTGCTCTCGTTTCCTTTAGGTTTTGATTAGTTTATCAAACTTCTTAATTAGCCAATCATGCTGTAGCCACCACTAACACTTAACACTTGGCCTGTAACGTGCCCAGCAGTAGCGTTAGATGCCATAAACAGCACAGCATTGGCCAAGTCATTTGGACGCCCTACTTTCTTAAGCGGTAAGGCTTTAGCGATCATTTCAAATTGTTCTTCGGTAAACATTGCATCTTTTTGTGTCCACATGCTGTTGGCGCCCACTTCATCGTCTTCTTCAGGAATAGTCACACCTGGGCATACCGCATTACAGCGAATACCAAAACGGCCATTTTCTTTTGCAATAGATTTCATCAAGCTATTGATACCCGCTTTAAGTGCGCCATAAACTGCCTCGCGCGCTTCACCTTGGCGGCTGGCATCGGAACTTAACGATACAATAGAGCCTTTAGTTTTGTTTTTTAGCATCACTTCAAGAACCGAATGCGTACAGTTCAGATTACTTGTGAAGTTAATCGCTATTAACTTTTGCCATAGCTCAGGCGTTGTTTGGGTAAAAAACATAAGGTCATCCCAACCTACGTTATTAACCAGAACATCAACGCCGCCAAATTTAGTGTCAGCAGCGTTAACCATTGCTTTTACTTGTTCAAGGTTAGTTACGTCCGTTTTAATCACTTGCACATCAGCAGCGCCTTTTTTAAGCGCTAGTTCAGCCACCTGCCCTGCCTGTTTTTCATCGATATCTGCCAACGTAATATTCGCGCCTTCTTGAGCAAAAGCCAATACGATACCGCGGCCAATATTTGAGCCACCGCCCGTGACGATGACTGATTTGTTATTGAGTTCTAAATCCATGGTTTTCTCCTGTTGAGATTAAAAGTAATGTTAGTGTTATTCATCAGCAGCTGTTCGTTTAATCAGCCGGTTAATTGAGTCAATTGTTTCCTGCCTTGCGTGATGATGTGGCATATGACCAATACCTTTCAGCACGAGTAACTCGAGTGGTGCTGACAAATTGTTTGTGAGGATTGACATGCTAGCACGGTAGCCATAGTCATCCGCTTGACCAAAAATAGCGTGCACTGGGCAGCGAATGGTTCGTATTTCTTCCACACATGACCAATCATCGAATTCGGTAGATAACCAGGCATTAGCCCAGCCGTAGAACAGTGCATCCGTAGCATCGCCATGAAATAACGTTAGCTTTTTAGCTAAATTACCGTTTTCATATTGCTTTATCGCTTCGGCAATACCTGTTCTCACCATTTCTTCAGGGACTAGTGGTGGCGCAATAGCGCATACACCTAAAATATTTAGCTGATGAGACTCAGCCGCTAATAAACTCATTGCTGCTCCATCGCTATGCCCAACGAGAATAATCTTGTTTAAGCCCAATTTATTGATGATAGCTGGTAAGGTCTCATTCGCTTCAAGGTGGCGATAATCTGCCTTTCTTACTTCATTTAAACAACCTGATTCTCCGTGCCCAAAACGTTCGTAAGCAATAACCGTTAAGCCAGTTTTTTTTGCTAATGCTTCAGGGTATCCTTTCCACGTTTTTAATGAATCTAAGCCGCCATGCAATAAAACGATACTCGGCTTATTAGTATCCAGTTCACCAATAATCAATGTTTTTAAGCGCTTTGACCCTATGTCAAGAAAAAGAGATTGTTGATGCATTTGCGTGTTACGCCATTAAAACCACAAGACCCCAATCGAGAACTTGGGAATCTTTTATGGATGTAGGTGCTGTATCAGAACGTTCTGCAAAGACGTTGATTTGCAACTCAACTAAGCCACCGCCTGTATCCAAAGGTATTTTGTTTCTAACGCTTACTTCACTTCGCAAAATATCATTTTCAAAAACAGGGGCAGTATGGTTGCAATGCGTCCACGCAATGTGGGTCATCACATTCGGTAGTGCTCTAATCATTTGAGCTGCGGCTATCGAAATAGTTTGGCCTCCATATACTAAGCGTTGCCCATAAATACTGGCGCCGGCATCGGTATGGGTTTTGGCAAGGTTAAGCGTTAACCGAGTCAGTTCAGGGGCGTTTGTAACAGTATCGCGTGCTTTGATAATAAAATGATTACCTTCCTCTACCTCATTAAAGTGTGGGCCGTTAATCAGCTCTTTAAATTTGGCTGAATCCCAGTTTACTGGCACAGCAGCTTTCAACGCATCTGCGCTGATATCTGAAGGTATAAAATCAAGTTCATCTGAGTGACCTGTCGCCACTTTTACATCTCTGCATGGCACCATAGGGCAACGCCAAAAATGCAGAATTTCATCGCCATGTTGATTGGCAATATTCATTTCTAAAGCGACCATTCCTGTAGCCGGACGCCCTCCCTTTATTTTGTTTTGCCTTAACGCAACCACTTTTGTAGTAGTGGTTAAGCTGTCGCCAATATAAACGGGTTGTTTAAGTATTAAACCACGATAAAAGAGATTACCCATTACATTTTGAGTGGCGTATGTAGTTTGGCCAATAGCTGCACCAATGACCATTGATGGGTTAACCAATGATTTATCTATCGCCGTTATTTGTTGACACAAATGATGGCTTAAAGGAAGGCGCAACCGATCACCACATAGCATTTGATGTGCAGTTGCATGACCTTCGGTTAATGTTACCGCAGGTGCCTGTTCTAAAAATTGACCTACATGGAAGTCTTCAAAATAAGGGCCGTCAATGACTATTTCTTTCATTATTAATTGTATTTAATTATTTGGAGTTTTCGGTAATGACTTTACTTCTAGCTAAGATAGATTCTTGCGCAAGAATAACGGGTAAATCCACCATTTTATTTTCATAAGTAAAAACACCTTCGCCGTTTTTTTGAGCTTCGTCCCAATGCTTGAGTATCTGAGTTGCTTTTTTTACTTGCTCATCAGTTGGTGTGTAAACAGCATTTACAATATCAACCTGACGCGGGTGTATACATAATTTTCCAGAATAGCCTAGGTGTTGACCCAGTACAGCATCGTCGCGCATGGACAATTCGTTCTTTACCTCAAGAGAGATATTATCAATCGCCGTAATACCAAATGCTCGTGCTGCCAGTGCTACTTGACAACGAGCATGATAAACAGCGCCTTTGCTGGCATCATTATCATTTAATTGCATATCACTAGCAAAATCCACATGCCCAAAACAAAGGCTATCATTGCTTTGCATTTGCTTAGCAATATCCGCAGCGGACAAAACACTTAACGCAGTTTCCACAATACCAAAAATGGGCAGGTTGACACCATTGCTGGCGTTTTTAAGTTGAATAATGTCATCTACGCTATCGCATTTTGGCAGCATAATACCGGCCGTGCCAAGTTCAGCGACTGCTTGTGCATCGTCATTAAACCAATCCGTTATCACGCCGTTAATACGAACAAAACATTGCCGGTTAACAAAATCACTGGTTTTTAATGCATCAATTACGCATTGGCGTGCGGCTGTTTTTTCTGGAATCGAGACAGCATCTTCTAAATCAAACACCAACACATCCGCAGGTATGGTTGCAGCTTTCTCAATACGTTTTTGTTCCGATCCTGGAACGAACAGAACTGAACGTTGTAATATTTGTGTAGATACCATCAATAATCCTTAATATGAGCGAGGCATTCCAAGGCTTTTCTCTGCTATATAGTTAAGCAGCATTTCTTTATTAATTGGTGCCGTTTTTAATAACCGCACCATAGAATACATATCGTATAAGCCATAATCATCGGTAAAGCCATTACCGCCAAAACATTGTAGTGCAGCATCAACTGCCTCCATGCCGGCATCAGCAGCGGCAATTTTTGCCATGCTGGATGCTTCTCCAGCAGATTTTTTATTATCATAAAGCCATGCAGCTTTCCTTGCCATTAACGACGCGACTTCAATGTGTGTTTTAGCTTGCGCAAGAGGATGTTGTAGGCCTTGGTACGCTCCAATAGGCCCATTAAACACTTCACGTTCTGATGCATATTCAGCCGCCCGATTAAGTGCTAAACGGCCTACTCCCGTACACATAGTAGATACAACGATACGTTCAGGGTTTAGTGACTCAAACAAAATATCAAAGCCTTTATCAACCGTGCCAATAATGTCATCTTCGGTTAATTCAACATCATCAAAAAATAGCTGGTATTGTTTCTCCGGTAATACCACGCCCATTTCAAGCGGTGTCATGCTGACACCTTTGGCTTTCATGTCGACTATAAACAAGGTAAAACCATCGGTTTTACGTTCAACTTCTGTATGGGGACGAGTGCGGGCAACAACCAATGCATAATCAGATTCATCTGCACTGGTAATGAAGGTTTTAGAGCCATTTAAATAGTAGCGGTCGCCTTTTTGCTTGGCGATGCTATTTATGCGGATAGTGTTTGTACCCGCCGTGGCTTCGGTAATAGCAAAACAAAACAGTGTTTTACCAGCACAGGCATCAGGTAGGTATTGTTGCTTCATGCTGTCGCTGCCATGATCAGCAATCATTGGCAGTGACATGGTTGAACCAACCACCATCGATAATAGCGGAATACCATTATTGGCAAGCCCTTCCATTAGCAGGGCCATCTCCATCATGCCAAGGCCTGCACCGCCGTATTCTTCTGGCACCATAATACCCATAAAACCATCTTCACTAACTTGGTCCCATAGTTCTTTTGGAAACTCAGATTTTCTGGCTTTTTTTAGCCAATAGGACTGATCATACGTTTTAGCAACTTGGTCGCCGTATTCGTAGATCATGCGTTGTTCGTCGTTTAGTTCAAAGTTCACATGGCACCTTAATTATTTGTTGTAAGAAATAGCTTATCGACCTTTCCATTGAGGTTTTCTTTTTTCAGCGAATGATAACGGCCCTTCAATACCATCTTCGCTGGCGTAAACCACTTCATGTAAACGCTTTGCTTCTACTAATCCATCATCGCAACCCAAACTCATCGCACACATGACGCTTGCTTTCGCAGCCACTACGGATAGCGGTGCATTGTCCCGAATGGTATTAGCCAAACTGTATGCCCGCTCTCTAACAAGTTCTGGGGTGTCTTCTAGGTAATTGATAAAACCAACGTCGTAGAATCGTTGAATTGGCATTTGCGCAGCCGTTAATACTAATTCCATAATAAGCGGTTGTGGCAACATCCCAATCAGCGGCACAGCCCAAGGTGATCCGCGGCCGATTTTAGCTTCAGTAATGCCAACGCGAGTGTTTACAAGCCCAACACGTAAGTCTGAATTTAAACTTAATAACATGCCGCCAGCCATCAAGTGACCGGTCATCGCAGCAATAATGGGCTTTTTGACATCACGCATTCTTTGATGGAATGGATCTTTTAATGTAGACAGAACATCCTCACCCGTTTGTTGCTTAATTTCGGCGGCTTCTTTTAGATCCATACCGGCACAAAACACGCCACAATCTGTCGAGGTTAATACCACAACTTTTACTGCGTCATCATTATCCACTTGCTCCCACACATCACGTAACTTACCAACTAGGTTCGTTGATAATGCGTTTTTTCTTTCTGGACGGTTAAGGCAAATGGTGGCAACACCATTATCTACTTGGTAAATTAACTCATCTGTATTCGGCATGTTTTGTACTCAATATTTGCTTAAAAAAAGCATTCATAATATGATTTATTATGCTACCAAACAAGTGTTAGATTGTAAAGTTACCGCCCCACCGTAAACGTTTAAAAAGGAATAGCAATGAGATCATTAAATCAGTTATTTACATCCATTAAAATTGGCCACTTAACGTTGCCTAATCGTTTCATTATGGGGTCAATGCACACAGGGTTAGATCATTCTGAAGACCCTTTTGGTCGCTTAGCCGCTTTTTATAAAGAACGTGCCGAAGGTGGCGTTTCTTTAATAGTAACGGGCGGCGTCTCGCCTAATGAAGAAGGCCTTATTAGCCCAGGCTCTATGATGCTAACCAGCGCCGAGCATGTGGAAGAATACAAAATTATTACTGAAACCGTGCATCAGGCTAATAGCCACATTCTTATGCAAATACTGCATGCCGGCCGATATGCTAAGCACGAAAACTTGGTTGCACCTAGCGCTATACGTTCTCCTATTAACCCCTTTGTGCCAAAAGAAATGTCCGACACTGAGATTATGCAAACCATTGAGGACTTTGTGAATTGTGCTCAATTAGCCAAACAAGCCGGTTTTGATGGCATTGAATTATTAGGGTCTGAAGGTTACTTTTTAAATGAATTTACAGCGCCACGCACCAATCACCGTTCTGACCAATGGGGTGGCTGTCTTGAAAATAGATCTCGCCTACCCGTGCAGATTGTTCGCTCAACACGTGAAAAATTGGGCAGTGATTTTATTATTCAATACCGAATGTCCGTGCTTGAGCTGGTTGAAGATGGTTGGAATATTGATGAAGCGCAACAGTTTGCCATTGCATTAGAGTCGGCAGGTGTAGATATTATTAACACAGGCATTGGCTGGCATGAAGCGGCTATTCCGACCATTGCTATGCAAGTGCCACGTGGAGCGTTTGCTTGGGCAACAGCCAAAATTAAGCAAGTGGTTAACATTCCCGTTGCCGCAGCAAACCGCATTAATACTGTTGATGTGGCTGAAAAAATTATCGTTAACAATGAAGCAGATATGGTGTATTTATCACGGCCGTTTTTAGCCGATGCAGACTTCGTTAACAAGGCGAAAAATCAGCAGTTTGATGAAATCAATACCTGTATTGCCTGTAACCAATCGTGTTTAGATCATATATTTGCAGGCAAAATAGCCAGTTGCTTGGTCAACCCAAGGGCTTGCCATGAAACGGTTTACCCAGCCACTAATAAGGCAAAAGAACAGAAAAAAATAGCGGTCATTGGCGCAGGTGCCGCTGGTCTTTCTTTTTCAATTGAAGCGGCTAAAGCTGGGCATAACGTGACGCTATATGAGTCTGGGCCAACTATTGGTGGTCAGCTTTTATACGCCCATTTAGTGCCGGGTAAAGAAGAGTTTGACGAACTACTTAGGTACTTCGCGGTGATGCTTGATAAGTACGACGTAAACGTTAAGTTAAATTGCACAGCAGAGGCCAATCTTCTTAAGTCTGAACAGTATGATGTTATCGTGCTGTCGTCTGGCATTAAGCCACGGCAATTAAGTATTCCAGGCATTAACCATGCATCTGTTTTGAATTATCAAGAAGCCTTTAATCAGCCCGACAAGATTGGCCAAAAAGTTCTTATTATTGGTGCGGGTGGCATTGGTTTTGATATGGCTGAATTTATTACACATAACCATTCAAATAAAGACCCGATAACTGAATATAACGAAAGTTGGGGAATTGATCCTGAAGGTAAATTGCCAGGCGCTTTGTTAGGAAAAACAGTTGGGAATAAACAAATTCGCGATGTTACGTTGATGCAGCGTAAATCAGGGAAATTCGGGCGCTCATTAGGCAAAACCACTGGCTGGATTCACCAAACTGAATTGCATAAACGCGGCGTTAAATTACTAGGTGATTTAGAGTACATAAAAATTGATGACGCCGGCCTTCATATTGAACGTGAACGTGAAAAACAAATCATACCAGCCGATACGATAATCATTTGTGCCGGCCAAGAACAATGTGATGAACTAGCAGATAGCATCAGCAGTCTAGCACCAAACGTTATTCATATCGGTGGTGTTAAAGAAGTCCGTGAATTGGATGCCGCACAAGCTATTAGAGATGGCGTTAAACTGGCATACAAACTTAATAATTTATAAATCAGGAGAAGAACATGTTGGATGCGTATATTTATGATGGCGCAAGAACCGCTTTTGGAAAATACTGCAGTTCGCTTGCACAAGTGCGACCAGATGATTTAGCCGCTGCCGTTATTAAAGCACTAGCGGAACGGAATGAGTTTGATCCCTTATTGATTGATGATGTTATTTTGGGCTGCGCTTGTCAGTCTGGGGAAGATAGCCGCAATATCGCCCGTTATGCCACCTTATTGGCTGGCTTGCCTGTTCAAGTGAGTGGTCAAACAATCAATAGGCTATGCGGTAGCAGCTTAGCGGCTATTATCGATGTATCTCGTGCGATTACTTGCGGTGAAGGTGATGTATTCATCGCTGGTGGTGTTGAAAGTATGACCCGCGCACCCTTAACGTTTAACAAAAGCAATACTGCTTTTAGTAAAGATATAACAGTGTATGACAGCGCGATTGGCGTACGCTTCCCTAACCCAATTATGGGTAAGCAATACGGACACGAAGCCATGCCAGTAACCGCTGATAACGTTGCAAAACAGGAAAATATTAGCCGAGAGCAGTGTGATGCGTTCGCTTATAGCTCACAGCAAAAGTGGGCAACTGCAAGCGATAATGGTTTTTTTGACGAAGAAATAATACCCATCAATATTCCCCAGAGGCGCGGCAAACCAGACATCGTGGTTGATGCCGATGAGCACCCTCGCCCTCAAGCAACACTGGATAAAATGTCTACCATGCGCCCTTTATTTGAAGACGGTGTTGTAACCGCTGCTAATGCATCTGGCATTAACGATGGCGCTGCGGCTGTTTTAGTAGGTAGCAAAGCCTTTGGTGAAAACCACCAAATAAAACCTATAGCGCGTGTACTTGGAGGTGCAACGGCGGGAATTGAACCAACCATCATGGGCCTTGGCCCCGTTCCAGCTTGTCAAAAAATACTAAAAAGGCTTAACCTAAGCATTGATCAAATGGATGTTATTGAGGTAAATGAAGCCTTTGCTGCACAAGTACTGGGGGATTTACAACAATTAGGAATTGCGGCAGATGACCCACGCATCAACCCAAATGGTGGCGCTATTGCTGTCGGTCACCCATTAGGGGCATCCGGCGCACGTATCGCTTTAACAGCCGCACGTCAATTACAGAAAACGGGAGGGCGCTACGCGCTTATTTCCATGTGCATTGGTGTAGGCCAGGGCATCGCAATGGTTATTGAGAATTCACAACACATATAAACTCTAACCTATTGATATATTTAATTTATAACTTAACATGAAGCGCTAGTAATGGGCCGCTTACGTGTCTACTTGGGCTGTTAAGGTAAATGTTAAAGTGTGCCAATTTAACGATAAATTGTGAATTAATTGGCCACTTTATACCAGCCGTTAATAGGCCCAGTGTCATTTTATCTTGCCTAAAATCGTAAAAAGTTTCTACCTCAACATAAGGAATTAGCAATGTATTAAAAGCTGTCACTTTGCGTGATAGTTCTAATGCTGGGCGATACCGAAAACCATTTGGGGCTTGCCCCATTCTGTACTCAACACGAGAACGGTGCATCAACTGCCACCCATCAAATTTAAAGGTGTACGCCAATGAACCTCGCACTCGGTGGTCTTCGCTGTAACTGCCGCTATCGTTCTTAGGGTAATAGCCTAGGGACCAAACCATATTGTTTTCAAATTTTTTAGATACCCCTAGATAAGCAACTTTCCCTCTAAATTGCTCTTGTATGTTTCCAGTTGCTGCCACCAGTGTGTGACCAGTACCGAGCTGTTTAGATGTTGATAAAGCAAAGAAATTTAGGCTGTTAACATCCGCAAACGCGGCTTGTGTGCAGATAATCATAAAGATACCCTCTACCAACTTTATTGACTGTCTTTCTTGTTTAAGCCTTACTTTCTAAACTCTGTGAACCATATTGTTTATATAATAACAGAAGCTATATTGCAGTGCAGCATATTATCAGTACAAAGGTTTTCTAACGGTTGGTAATGATTTAAATTCTAGCGTTAATAAAAGCAGTAATGGAATCTACAGCCCTCTGGCAGCTAGGCATAATGCCGTATAAGCACATAAACCCGTGTGTTTCACCTTCTGCATCCAAGTATTTAACATCAACCCCAGCTGCTTTTAATTTGTCAGCATAGCGTTGGCCATCATCATGCAGTACATCGTGTTGTGCTGTGATAACGAGCGTTGGCGGTAATTTGGCTAAATTATTAGAGCATACAGGTGCCATGTCGGCATTACGCCGGTCAGCAGATAAACCTACATACTGGTTCCAGAACCAAGCCATATCTTTACGGTTTAATAAAAGTTGGTTTTCTTCAGCTAGTGCCGATGGTGTATCAATATCAGTGTCTTTTGCTGGGTAAATAAGTGCTTGTAAAGCGACCCTTGGGGCTTGCTCTCGCTCAGTCGAGCGTTGTGTAATAACAGCGGCTAAATTACCACCAGCGCTATCACCGGATAGAACAATAGGCAGGTTCTGAGCATTAAACACCCCACGATTAGCATCGACCCAAAGTAGCGCATCCCAACAATCATCAACTGGCGTTGGGAACGGGTGTTCTGGTGCTAATCTATAATCTACTAGAACAGCAATAGCTGAGGCTTCTTTAGATAATCCACGGCCTAAAGATTCGTATGCATTGATAGAACCACATACCCAGCCACCACCGTGATAATAAATAATGATTGATTTAGCATCTGTTGGTGGCGTGATAATGCGTACTGTAACGCCTGAGTCTGCCATCTGTTACTGACACATCTTGTGGCCCACTCGGGTTGTTTGACATCAGCATATCAATGCCAATTCGTGCGCCTTCAGGTGTGCCTTCATGAAACGGCTTTACTCCAGCTTCAGCAAGAGCGCCTATTAAATTTAATGTACTTTCATTTAGAGCCAATGAATTTCCCTAGGTTGTTTATTTAATAAAATCAAAACCTTCATAGCCCTTGCTGGTTATGTCGTTAAGGGTTAGACATAAAAATTCACTATTTAGTGTGTTGAATTGTGACAATTATATAAGCTCTATGCCCTTCTCTGTAAAAACCAATAACTCTGTATCCGTTATTGCACGAGCATCATGAATATCACCAGATTCAGCAAAGATATAATCGCCTTTACTGATGCTGACATCACCTACCTTAATTTTTCCTGACAATACGTAAGCTTGCTCCCACCCAGGGTGTGAATGTGACGGAAAATATGCATTCGCTTTTAAGCGTGCTAAATACGTCCCCCCGTTTGATCCATTATCCCATAGGGAACATTGACTGATTCCATCGATACCAGACTCTGTATATTCTATTTCTTCAGATTTAATTAAAAACATAAGGCCTCCGTATAAATATTATTTATATTGCAAAGCAATCTTGCCAACTTTCTCTCTTGAAATAACTGTTTTCATGATTTGTGCCGTGCCGTCTCCAATTTGAAGGCCGAGCACGTCTAACATGCGTTGTTGATGTGGCAAGTCGGTTGTATACCCATAGTGACCACTTAGTAGTAAACAGTTTTGTAAAATGTCAGTGGCATATTTCGGGCCCATCCATTTCAAGATAGCGGCTTCCTTAGTATGCTTGTGGCCACCATCGCGTAATCTGAGTGTTTGATACGCCAGCGCACGCAGTACTTCCAACATGCTTTCATGTTCAGCTAAGGGAAAGGAGACGCCTTGAAACTTGACCAATGGTGTACCAAAGGCTTCACGCTGTTGAACATATTCCCATGTTTCATCAACAGAAACCTGTGCTGTTGCAACACATTGAAGTGCTATGAGTACGCGGCTTAAATCAAACCCAACCATGATCTTTGTGAAGCCTTCATTTTCATTGCCCAGTAATGCGGAGGCTGGAATTTCCACATTATCAAAAAACACAGAACCACGGCCAACAGGTTTAGTACCAATATCATCAAACTCTGTACGAGAGATGCCCGGCAAGTTTAAATCGACTAGAAAGGCAGAAACCCCATAAGGGCCAGATTCAACTGTTCCGGTTCTAGCAAACATCAACACATTGTCAGCTTGAGTTGCATAACTCATGGATGTTTTTTCACCATTTAAAATATAGCCCGTATCCGTTTTATCGGCTTTTAAAATAAGGTTACCGGCATCTGAGCCACCCCGTGGTTCTGTTAAACCCAAGGCTGAGATTAAATCACCCGATGCCATTTTAGGTAGGATTTCATGCTTCATTTCTTCTGTACCGAAACGCATGATGACATCGCTCATTAGAGGGTTGGTCATATTCAAGTAGCTAAGATTGAAATCACCGTATGCAATGGCCTCACAGATCAAACCATTAACAAAACTAGATGCGCCAATACCGCCAAATTCTTCGGGAATATTCGGTGCTAACAGGCAAAGGTCACCCATTTCTTTAATGAGCTCACGGTCAAGTGTGGATTCATTGCTAATCGCACGTTCGCGATAACCGTCATATAAGCGCTCTTTTGCAAAACGTTGCGCCATTTCTTGGATCATTTTTTCGTCGTCATTCAATAATGCTGGATTCATTTTTTTCTCCTGTATGAGTGTTAGCTAAACGTTATTAGCGATGTCTCTTAATTTAAATTTTTGTATTTTCCCGCTTGCAGTTCTTGGCATTGCGTCGAGTATTTCAAGGTATTCTGGCCAATAGTTTTTGCTAAGTCCTTCGTCGGAAAGGTAGGTTTTTAATGTCTCTAAATCAAAGTTTTGCTGTGGTCTTAGCGTAATATAACAGCAAGCCCTCTCGCCTAATCGTTCATCTGCTTTGGCGACAATAGCAACATCCTGAAGAGCATCATGGCGATATAAAACATTTTCTACCACGGCCACGGGAATGTTCTCCCCGCCTCGAATAATGATGTCTTTTGAACGACCTGTAATTCGAATGTAATGCTCATGAACAATTTTGGCTAAATCGCCGGTTTCAAACCAACCTTCTTCATCAGTATCGTGCGCTTCTGGGCGCTTTAAGTAGCCCACAAAATTACCCGCTCCGCGCGTTTGTAAACGACCTTCCGTACCGTTTTCTACAACTGCGCCTTGTTGGTCTATTACTCTAACTTCCGTACCGTCATACGGACAGCCATCAGTTTCAAATACTTTTTCTTCAGAATCAGTTAATAGCGTGGTGGTAACGGCAGACATTTCTGTCATTCCCCAAACGGTTACTAAGTTAACATTAAGCCTTGCAGAGGCACGACGGCCTAATGCAGGTGGCACAGGTGCGCCACCACAAGCGAACAGTCTGAATTTATCGTGATTACATTCATCAACAGCACCTGAGTCACTTAAATCAGCCAAGAACGGCGTAGCACCCATCGTAAAGGCGACTTGTTCATCGCGAATGATTTTCCAAGCTAAGTCAGCATTCCATTGGTCTAAAAGAACAGTGGTCGAACCCAACATGATAGGAACAGACACACCGTACATTAAGCCGGTCATATGTGCTGTAGGTGAGCCCATCAATATTAACTCTTCACTTGTTAATTCGCTTCTTTCAATAAATTTACGCGCTGAATACTCGTGGGTATTTGAGGTATGCATCACCCCTTTTGGCGCGCCCGTCGTGCCTGATGTGTACATGATAAGAAACACATCATTGGCTGTTAATTTAACGGCTTCAAATGCTTCTCTATCCTGTTTACTCAGCTCATCAACCATATACGCTTCAAGGCCGTTGTCATCAATCGTCCAAATTGCCTCAAGGGATGGTAATTCAGGCTGAAGTTTATTCAATAATTCAGCATGATTAAACTTTTTGAAGATACTGGGGCCAATCACTAATTTTGATTCGGCAAAACTGAGCATAAACGACAGTTCTTTTTCTCTAAAAATAGGCATCAGCGGATTACTAATGGCGCCAACGCGCATACAAGCGAGGTAAACAACTACAAACTCCCACCAGTTAGGTAATTGATAAGACACCACATCGCCTTTCTTTATACCTTGTTTAAGCAAGCCTGAAGCAAGTCTGTCGGATAAGTCAGCCAGTTCTTGGTATGTTTTTGAAACCCTCGTGTTATTGTCTTTTAGGTAGGCGATAACCGCAGTTTTATCACCATGCTGGTCAACATTGGTATCAAAAAAATCGAGGATTGTTTTATTTTGCCAATGCCCACTGCTTTGCATTGTTTCAATTCTTTGTGGAGATAAAATAGGCTTAGCAATCGTCATATAAAATTCCTTATTTAGCTTAATCTAATAAATTAACGGGAATATCGATGGGCATCATCAATACTTGTTGGGCATAGGTTTTACCTTGTACGTCAATGTTCATTGAGCCCACGCCACCACCACCTAACGCGTCGTACATTAAGAAATTAAGCGCATTAATGCCGGGTACGTAAAATCGTTCAACCCGCCCACCTAATATATGTGCGAACCAGTTTGAAATGGATACTTCAGTCACAGCGTCAGCAATGTATTGCATATATTCGGGTTTACGGGCAATCACACCAATATTGGCAAAATCACCTTTATCACCACTACGGGCAACTGCTAATTCTATTAATTGCACTTGGCGAGTCGCTTGGTTATTTGCCAATACAACAGGGGCATCAACTCTACTAATACGACTGTCGTCAAAAGATTCACCTTCTGTCGATTGGAATGAAACAGCTTCTCCATCCACATCCACCATCGCAGTGACTTTTGATTTATTTAATAGAAATGAATACAGGTTGATAACGGGCGACACTTTGGGTCTACCCGCCGCACCAGCGGCGCAACGCCCGCCAGTCATGTTTAAAATAACACCCATCACTTCCCTAGAAAATAACGCAACGGCTTCACGTTTATCGTGATGAACGGATATACGCAAAACCACCTCAAGTAAATTATCTGGGTTTTGAAAAACTTCTTTATTCCATAGCGCATTGGCACCCAACAGGTTTATGGATGACTGTCTAAAATCACCATAATCCAAGTCTGCAAATTGTTTTTTACAACGCTCTAATATTCTTTCCGCCGTTATTTCCGTTTTTTCGACCACATCAAACCCAGACACTAGCTGTGTATAGGTCGCACGGTAGCCATCTAAATAGGTAGCAGACACTTTGTATTGATCCGTTGCGGGGTAGCCTTTAGCTCCACGGACTAACACCCTATTGCTAGATTTTTCATGCAAGGTAACGGACGCAAAGTCACACACCACATCTGGTAGGTAATAAGCTTGTGGATCGCCAATTTCATAAATTAATTGTTCAGAAATAGTGAGCGGCGAAACGAGGCCACCTGTATTGTCTGGTTTCGTCACAATAAATTCGCCGTTCTGATCGCACTCAACAATGGGGTAGCCCATGTCTGCCCATCCATCACTGGTATCGCGCCAGTCGGTAAAGTTACCGCCCGTTACTTGGCAGCCACATTCAATTAAATGGCCAGCTAAAGATCCCATCGACAATTTATCGTAATCATCTAATGCCCATTTGTATTCGTGGATAAGAACGCCTAATGTTGTGGCAGAATCAACAACACGACCAGTTATAACAATGTCAGCACCAGCATCTAACGCGGCAGCTACTGGGAAAGCACCTAGGTAGGAATTTATACTCGCCAATTTATCAGGGAAGTGATCACCACTGGTCATCTCGGTAACGCCATCAGCCCTAAATTCATCCTCGCGCGGCAATAAATTATCGCCACTCACCACACCGACTTTTAATTTAATACCCTGCTCGTCTAAAATGGTTTGAATAGCCTGTTGGCAAGCAGGCAAGTTAACGCCGCCAGCATTGGCCACAACTTTTACACCTTGTTCGGCGATACTTTTTAAATTGGGTTTTAAGATTTGTTGAACAAAGTCGGTGGCGTAACCCAACTGATCTGATTTTGACCTTGCATTTGCAAGCAATGACATCGTCACTTCTGCCAAATAGTCGTACACCAAATAATCAACGTTACCTTTTTCTAATATCTGCTGCGTCGCATAAGCGCTGTCGCCCCAATAACCGGATGCACCACCAACTCTTATTTTTCTCATGGTTTTTCCTCTTGCTCAATATCAATTAACGGCACGCCAACATCTACTTGAGTATCTTCAGTAACATAAATTTCACTCACAACACCGGCTTGCGTCGCAGTTAATTCTTGGAACATTTTCATCGACTCCAACACAATTAATAAGTCGCCTTTTTTGACACTTTGCCCCATGCCCACTTTAACTTCTGCAATACGACCGCTCATTGGCGCAACAAGGTTTGCACCGAGTTCCTCTTCTGCCTTTTTTTCAGAAAATGATACTTTCTGAAAGCTTAACGTTTCGCTGCCATTATCAAGGTAAAGTATCTGTTGCTGCCCAAACGCGACATTGACTGTTTGTTGCATTTCATTTGATAAAACAAGCATTTGACCCTTATGCTCATTAGGTTCTTTTAATATCGTTAATGTCAGGCTGTTCGACTCATCGTCTTCCACGCAGTATTGGTTGTTATCTTGAGAGACAAAGAAATCACGTGTTTGCTCACCTTGCGTTAAGCGAACGGGCCAGCGCAACGTGCCTGTGCTACGCCAACCACTGGCGCCCACGGTGCGTGATAATAAAACAGCCGCCAAAGCCCAACTGCCCTGACTAATATTTGCAGCTTCAAATGGTTCTTGTTGCTCTAAGATGTTTTCTTCTATATGCCTTGTGGTGGCTTTCCCTTCGACAAAAACCGCATCCGCTAATAAGCTTAATAGAAATTGTTTATTACTGGGTAAGCCCAATAATACGGTCTGCATCAATGCATGTTTTAGACGACGCAATGCTTCCTGACGAGTGCTGCCATAGGTGATGAGTTTTGCCAGCATAGAGTCATAATAAGGGCTAACCTCTTGCCCGGTGACGATGCCGTCATCAACCCTAACGCCCTCACCCGTTGGCTTGATCCATTCTAGAATAGTCCCTGTTTGTGGCGTAAAACCGCTATCGCAATCTTCGGCGTATAAGCGCACTTCAATCGCGTGCCCGATAAGGCTAATTTCATGTTGTTGTAGCGGCAAGCGCTCACCCGCCGCGACCATTAATTGCCATTCAACTAAATCTAGGCCAGTTACAAACTCAGTAACCGGGTGCTCAACTTGCAAGCGCGTATTCATTTCTAAAAAATAAAATTCATTTGACTGGGTAACCAAAAACTCGACCGTCCCTGCACCCACGTAATTAACAGATTTTGCCGCTTCAACCGCCGCTTCACCCATTTTTTTGCGTAACGCGTCAGTCATCTGCGGTGCCGGTGATTCTTCAATAACTTTTTGGTTGCGACGCTGCATAGAACAATCACGTTCACCTAAGTAAACTGTATTACCCATTTGATCTGCAAACACTTGAATTTCAATGTGCCGTGCCTGCTCAACACACTTTTCAAGCAACAGCTCATCAGAACCGAAACTACTCAGTGCTTCGCCTCTAGCCGACGCAATTTCCGCCACCAGTTTGGCAGCATCTCGCACCAATCGAATGCCTCGACCACCTCCACCTGCGGCAGCTTTAATCATTACTGGATAGCCAATACATTCAGCTTCTTTCTCCAGCACACTGTCGTTGGTAGAATCACCGTCGTAACCTGGCACTAACGGTACTGCCGCATCAATCATATGTTGGCGCGCAATGGTTTTATTACCCATCAACGTCATCGCCCTTGCAGACGGCCCAATAAATGTAATGCCAGCTTGCTCACAACGTTCAGCAAACTCTGCGGACTCTGATAAAAAACCATACCCTGGATGAATAGCGCTCGCATTTGAACGAGTTGCCGCGTGTAAAATTTTATCTATATCTAAATAAGATTGATTCGCCGATGTACCACCGATGCAAACTGCTGTATCAGCGACACTCACGTGTAAAGAACCAGCATCTGCATCACTGTAAACAGCGACTGTGTGGTAACCCATTTTCTTGGCTGTCTTAATAACCCGCACCGCAATTTCACCACGGTTTGCAATTAAAATTGTATTAAATGTATTCATTCTTCACCTGAGTTTTCTAGCCAATTAGGTTTTCTTTTTTCCACAAAAGCGCGGTGACCTTCGCGCCCTTCTTGTTGTTTATTTAGATCTGAAAACACGTCAGCGGCAAAATAAATTGTCTGCTCGTTTATCTGTTCAACAGCTTGGTGCATGATTTTTTTTGTCGCTGCACTCGCTTTAGGGCCGCAACGTTCGACGGATTTTAGAACCGACTCCAATAACGCTTCTAGTGCCTTATCTGATTCTGCACAGTAATGAGCAAGTCCCAGTCGATACGCATCCTCACCACTGATTATTTGCCCAGTCAGTGCCATTTGTTTGGCTTTAGACAAGCCAATACGGTTGACCACATACGGTGCAATTTGTGCCGGCGCAATACCCAGTGTCGTTTCAGGCATGCCCATTTTTGCTTGCGTATGCACCAACGTTAAGTCGGCCAAACAGGCTAGTCCAAAACCGCCACCCATGGCTGCGCCTTCAATAACAACAATCAAGGTTTGCGGTAAATTCCGAAACATATTAAATAAGTGTCCTGAACGGATATTACGTTCACGTGCCGGGTCAACGCCAACTACAGCCGTATCTGTTTGTGTTTTGCGTTCTTTAATATCACCACCGGCGCAAAAATTACCCCCTGATCCACGTAATATCACTACCCTAATAAACGTTGTTGTTGCTAAAAAATCAGCCAAATCATGCAACTCTTGAACCATTTTATTGTTCATTGCATTGCGGCATTCTGGACGATTAAAGGTAATATAAAGCCGCCCCTGTGAGTGCTCTAGCAGTAAAGTTTGTGTTGTCGGTAATGTCAGCATATTAGATTCTTGCAACACCGAAAGTATTTGAGTCCAATCGCGTTTTACGACCTTTCATGCAAATATCCAGTAGTTCAGCTAATAATCGGCGACTTTTACGCGGGTCAATAATCCCTTCATCCCAAACTTGAGAGGTGCAATATAAAGCTGTTGAAGCATCAGCATAATAATCAACAATCTCTTTAGATTGTTTTTCTAAAAACGCCTCATCAATGGGTCGGTCACTCTTTTTTTGTTTGTTCTCGTAAACAATCGACATCACAGTTGCCGCTTGCTCTCCACCCATCATCGCTAAGCGATTGGTCGGCCAAGCAAATAAAAAATCTGGTTCAAAAGAAAGCCCAGACATGGCATAGTTTCCCGCACCAAATGCGCCACCAACATTTAATGTGATACGAGGAACCGTTGCGTTCGATACCGCTTGAATCAGCTTGGCGCCGTTCTTAATCATACCGGCCTGCTCATGTTCCACACCGACAATAAAGCCCGTTGTGTTTTGCAAAAAAATGATGGGTTTATTTGCTTGGCAACATAGCTGAATAAACTGTGTTGCTTTACCCGCGCCACTATTTGTAATGGGGCCATTATTACCAATAATTCCACAGGCCTGACCTTCAATGTCTGCAAACCCGCAGACCGTAAATGAATCATAATTAGGTTTAAAATCAACAAAATCAGAATCGTCGACAAGCCGTGCGATGATTTCACGGCAGTCGTACGGCTTGCGATAATCGGCCGGGACTATGCCACATAATTCATCTATGTCGTAGCGAGGCGGCTTAAAGCTTTTCTCGTGTGTATGAGGAATACGATCGCCCCAAGCCAAGCTTTTAACTACTTCACGCGTTATTTCAATCGCGTCTGCATCGTCCTCAGCTAAGTACTCAGCCAAACCTGATTGCCTTGCGTGCATCTCTGCACCACCCAACTCTTCTTCTTCGGCAACCTCGCCCGTTGCCGCTTTAAGCAACGGTGGGCCGGCCAAATATGCGCGTGCTTTATCACGCACCATCACCACATAATCGGACATACCCGGTATATAAGCACCACCAGCCGTAGAGGCCCCATGTACTAATGTAATTTGCGGAATGCCCGCAGCTGATGCATGCGCTTGACTCATAAAACGATGCCCTGCACGATTAAAACCTAAGTGCTGCAAAAACAGGTTGCCACCACCACTTTGTACTAAACAAATAAACGGTAATTTAGCCGATGCTGCGACCTCTTGAGCGCGGCGCACCTTGTGATAAGCTTGCGGCATATTGGTGCCCGCTTTAATTGCCGCGTCATTAATACAAATCATACAACGGGTGTTTTCTATGTAGCCAATGCCAACAATAATGCCTGCACCAAATACATCTTCTTTGCCGTCGTCGTCAAATTGGCCTAAACCGGCTAATGTACTGAGTTCAATAAAACTAGCACCAGGGTCAAGTAATAAAGCCAAGCGGTTACGTGGTAACAACTGCCCCCTTTTTTTAAATAGCTCGTGCTTTCTGTTTGACGCAGCATGTACTTTTTGTTCTAGCAAGCTGACCTCATCAATCAGCGCGAGTAACTCCTCACGATTTTTTTGATAAGCTTCACTTTGCTGATTAACTTTACTTTGAATAATGGCCATAACGTTTACTTATTTTAAAGAGGTTGGATGGATGCCCATGCGTTTTGAGATGATTTCTAACATCACCTCGTTCGCACCACCACCAATTGAACAAAGGCGTGTATCGCGAAAAATTCGACTAATCAAGTTATCCCACATAAACCCTTGGCCGCCCCAGTATTGAAGGCAAGCAGATGGAATAGTTTGACCCAGTGCGCCTACTTTAAATTTGGCCATTGAAGTGAGCATATCTACATCTTCGCCATTAATGTACTTTTCACAAGCATGATAAATTAGTGCCCTAACAGACTGAATATCCGTTTGCATTTCCGCTAATTTAAAATAAACTTCTTGGTTAGCAATAAGCGGTTTACCAAAGGCTTTACGCTGTTTGGTATAGTCAATGGTGATGTCCACGGCATCTTGTACTTGGCTCAAGTATTTAGACATAACAAACAACCGTTCTTCTTGAAACTGCTTCATTTGATAGATGAAGCCTTTGCCCTCTTCACCAATTAAATTGCTGACAGGTACGCGCACATCATCAAAATACAGCGGCGCTGTATCTGAACTGTGAGCACCGAGTTTTTTTAAGCTTTTGCCGCGTGTTACGCCTTTAGTATCAAGCGGTACAATAATTAGAGATTTGTTTTTATGTGGGCCATTTTCTTCACTGGTGTTACACAACAAACACACCCAATCTGCTTGCGTTGATGTGGTAATCCACATTTTCCCGCCATTGATAATGTACTCATCACCAACGCGTTTGGCGTTTGTTTTGATCGAAGCGACATCTGAACCAGCACCCTCTTCACTCACGCCAATACAGCCAACGGACTCACCCGTAATAGCGGGAACCAAATATTTTTGCTTTAATTCAACACTACCAAAATTAGCTAAGGCAGGCGTACACATATCTGTTTGCACACCAATGGCTGTAGATACACCGGAACATTTAATACGACCAATTTCTTCGGCAAACACAACCACAAATGAATAATCTAGCCCTAGTCCACCCCACTTTTCATCTCGGCCAATACCCAAAAACCCAGCGTCACCCATTTTTTTGAATAATTCGTGTGCAGGGAAAATACCCGCTTCTTCCCATTCATCTACATACGGGTTTATTTCTCGTTCAACGAACTTCGCGGTTGCTTCACGCAACATCTCGTGATCTTGACTAAATAGCACAGTGACTAACCCCCAAGGTGGATATTCTTTATAGTTAAGTATAAACTTAATTAGTCCATTCTAACAACTGTTAGTTTAGGAAGTATTTCATCAAAAGCGTAGCCGGAATTAACCATGTACACATCAATTTACAAAGAAGCTCTTTTTAAAGATAAACTTATCATCGTAACCGGTGGTGGTAGTGGCATAGGTCGGTGCACAGCACATGAGCTAGCCTCTCTTGGTGCTCATTTAATACTGTTTGGCCGTTCTTTAGAAAAGTTAGAAAACGTCGCCGCTGAACTTGAACATGATGGCCACGCTTGTGACTATTACAGTGTTGACATCAGGGATTCGGATGCAATTAAAACGGCAATCAATGACATCTTATCTAAACACGGAAAAATTGATGGCCTAGTCAATAATGCTGGTGGTCAATTCCCATCAAAATTGGAAGACATCAGCGATAAAGGCTGGGAAGCGGTCGTCAAAAACAACCTAAATGGTGGTTTTTATATGATGCGTGAAGTGTACAACCTGCACATGAAACAACACGGTGGTGCCATCGTTAATATTGTTGCCACCACTGCCTACGGCATGCCACATATGGCACATACTGGAGCCGCTCGCGCTGGCATGGTTAACCTTACCCAAACCGCCGCACTGGAATGGGTGCATTCAGGTGTGCGTGTTAATGCCGTTGCTCCCGGCTCAGTTGCTTCTAGTGGCATGGAAACCTACCCAGAAGAATTTAAGAAAAAACTTAGAGAACGCCGTCATCAAATTCCGATGAAACGTCAAGCGACCGAAGCAGAAATCTCATCAGCCATTGTCTATTTATTATCAGAGGGCGCTTCGTATATTACTGGTGAAGTGTTTGCCGTTGACGGGGGCTTACCATTAGCAAAAGAAAATTGGACTGTTGCTGAACATAATAACTGCAAAGCGAATGATGGCTTTCCCTTATATAAGGCGCCTTCCTTTTAACTTATCCTTTTTACTAACTCTAAACATGCAATATGTCTTTTGAAACAAAACCAATCAGCCCCCATATCGGCTCAATAGTTCATGGTTTAGATTTGTCAAAACCTATTCCTTCAAATATGCTTGAGTCATTAAGAAATGTTTGGTTACAGCGCAAGGTATTGGTATTTCCTGAGCAGACACTCACGCCTCAACAACAAGTCGATTGCACAAGCCAGTTTGGTGAATTAGATAAATACCCTTTATTGGAAGGTCTGGAAAGCATGCCCTATGTTGCCGAAGTTCTTAAGCTGCCAGATGAAACTATCAACTTTGGTGGTGTTTGGCACTCCGACACCAGCTATCTTAAAACCCCAGCCGCAGGTGCAAGTTTATACGCACTTGAGCTACCCCCTATTGGTGGAGATACCATCTTTTGCAATATGGGAACTGCCTATGAAACCTTATCAGATGAGATAAAAGAACAAATTTCGATCTTAAAGGCAGTTAATACGTCGAATAAGGCCGCTGTTTCAAAAACACGCGAAGCTAGGCAAGCTAATAATACAAAGGCGGGGGTATTTACCCATACTCACCCCGTTGTTAGAACACATCCAGAAACAGGCGAAAAAACACTGTATGTAAATGAGGCACATACACTTTACTTTGATGGATGGAGTGAAGAGGCAAGCCAGCCCTTATTAAATGAATTGTATCAACACGCGCGACAACCTGAGTTTCAATGCCGCATTAAATGGCAAATGGGCATGTACGTTCTATGGGATAACCGATCGACACACCATTACCCCATTAACGATTACACCGGTTATCATCGATTATTACACCGCGTATCTATTAAAGGTGATGAGCCGAATTAAGCGCTAACCTTTGCCTTAAACAGCTTATCAATTTGGTCGTTGTTGTACCCTGCTTCTTTCAGTATTTCACGGCTATTTTCTCCTAAGGATGATGCGCCTATCGGTTCATTGTCCATTGGTTTTGAAAATGTAACCGGCGACTTTACTCGTCGTAAGCGCCCTTCGGATGGATGTTCATATTCTTCAAATAAACCAACATCGTGTAAATGCGGATCCTTCAGCAAATCATCCAGCGTTGAAACAGGCGCAAAGGGAATATCCGCTAATTCGAGTTCTGCTAACCAATATTCAGTCGTGTTTTGCTGCAATAAGCGCTCAATCATTTGATAAAGTTCAATCGTATTATCCGTCCGTTTAGCCACGCTAGAAAAGCGCACATCATCAATTAACTCTTCTTCACCAATAATGTTGAAAAACGAGTGCCAGTGTTTGTCTGTATAAGGCAAGGCGCAAATATAGCTATCGCTGGTTTTGAAGGGGCGGCGTAGTGGTGTCATTTGGCGCAAATGGCCTGGTGGGCCAAGTGGTGGTTCGTAGGCTGGCCCAGTTAAATGTTCCAGCAATAAAAAAGATGCTAAAGTCTCAAACATTGGGATTTCAACTTCTTGGCCAATGCCTGTTTTTTCCGCGTCATACAACGCTGCTAATATCGCTGATAGCGACATTAATGAACCCACCTTATCGGCTAGCGCAGTGGGCACATAACCAGGTCGTGATTCGTTGTATCGACCGTTTAAATCAGCAATGCCACAAATGCCTTGAATCAAATCATCGTACGCAGGCCGTTCACTGTATCGGCCATCTCGCCCATAACCCACGGCGATACATGAAACCAATTTAGGGCTAATGCTAGAAAGCTGTTCATAAGAAACACCTAATTTATTTGCCGGCCTAGGGCGGTAGTTGTGAACAATCACGTCACTTTCTTTCACTAGCCGTTTTAAAACATCCTGACCTTCTGGCGTTTTTAAATCCAACACAATGCTGCGCTTATTATGATTAAGATTCATAAAAATAGCGGACATTCCCGGTGTTTTTGTTGTGGCAATGTTGCGGGTAATATCCCCAACAGGCGATTCAACTTTAATAACGTCTGCGCCCCACTCCGCCATAATTTGAGAAATATACGGGCCAAGAATTAGTGAGCTAAGGTCTAGCGCTTTAACGCCCGTTAACGGGCCTTTTGATGTCATATTAACTCCAGTTTATAGCAAATAGTCAGTGGGTTGGTTGCGCATAATTCTAACTATCATTAGATTTATGGTAATGCTAGAATCAATTAAAGTATAGGGTCTTTTTAATAGGAATAATGCAATGGATTTTAATTTTAGCGAAGAGCATATTTTACTCAGAGAAACGGTCAAACGATTTTCAGAAACTGAATTAGCGCCCTTGGTAAGAGAAGCGGATGATAACGAGGTATTCCCTAAAGATCTATTCCCAAAATGGGGCGAAATGGGTTTAATTGCAGCACGCTATCCAGAAAAAGACGGCGGCGGTGGGTTTGATAAAATTGCTGACTGCATCATTCGGGAAGAAACAAGCAAAGTCTGCCAAGCCTTTGCATCATCCTTATCGGCGCATAGCCATTTAGGTATTTGGCCAATCTGGCGTATTGGAACTGAGCAGCAAAAAGAACAATATCTCAAGCCCGCAATGGCAGGTGAAAAAGTGTCTTGCTTTGGCTTAAGTGAACCAGATGGCGGCTCAAACATTCGGGCGCTTAAAACCCATGCTAAAAAAGTGGATGGCGGCTACCGTATTAATGGCAGCAAGCTATATATTACCAATGCACCGATGGCCGATTTTATGTTGCTGGCTGCACGAACATCTGATGGACTACAAGCGTCCAGCATTAGCCTGTTTATTGTTGACTTGCCATCTGCCAATATCGAGATTCAAAAACTGGCAAAAGAAAGTATAAAAGCATCCGAAACTGGGCTGCTTTTTATCGACGATTTATTTGTACCGGATGACGCTTTATTGGGTGGTCAAGAAGGCAATTACCCTATTATTCTTGAGTCACTTACCGAAAACCGAGTGGGCGTGTCTGCCAATTGTTTAGGCATGGCAAAAGCTGCGTTTGAAGAAGCAAACACCTACGCTCACGAACGCATTATTTCTGATAAACCCATTGGCAAGTTTCAAGCCATAGGGCATAAGTTGGCCAACATGTCGGCAGAAATAGAAGCAGCACAATGGCTGGTGTATTACGGCGCGTGGCAAGTTGATCAAGGCACGTTAGATAACGCCATGGCCGCAAAAATCAAACTTATCGCCAGTGAAATGGCCGTTAAAGTCAGTGAAGACGCTATTCGTATTTTAGGTGGCGCTGGCATCATGCGTGAATACTCCGTAGGCCGCATACACCGCGACAGCCTGCTGTATATTATTGGTGAAGGTACCAGCGAAATTCAACGCAATATTATTGCTCGATCATTAGGGTTTTAATTTAATGTCTACGCTAAATGCATTGTTTGAAGCACGTTCCGTCGCCATTGTTGGCGCATCGGATAATCCACAAAAACTCGGTGGCCGCCCTATCGCCTACATGAAACGTTTAGGTTATAAAGGCGACATTATTCCAGTTAACCCAAGGTCTAAAATAGTTCAGGGCATACCCGCTATCGCATCACTCGCGGATTTGGAAAACCCGGTTGACCTTGCAGTACTCGCCACACCCGAAGCGATGGTTGAAAGTATTGTTAAGGCCGGCCTTGAAAAAGGCATTAAAAACTTCGTCGTGTTTGCATCTGGTTATGCTGAAATAGATGAACAAGGTCTTTTCAAACAACGTCAGCTTGAAGCCTTGTTTGAAAACACCGATGCTAGATTATTGGGGCCAAATTGTTTGGGCTTTATTAACACCACAACACAGCTTATTGCATCGTTCACTACCGCCATGGAAGTTAATCCATTAAAACTGGGTCACTTAAGTTTTGCTGGCCACAGTGGCGCTTTAGGTGCTTATTGGCTCGACAAAACCATTCGTGCAGATATTGGTGTTAGCAAATGGATTTCAAGCGGTAACGAATCGAATGTTGATATAGCCGATATTGTCAAATATTTAGCCAACGACCCAGACACTCAGGTTATCTCGTTATACATTGAAGCGATTCGTGACCCAGAGCGTTTAGAGAAAGCGTTAGCATTGGCAAAGCAACGGAACAAGCCAGTCGTCGCCATGAAAGGTGGCAAAACAGCCGCTGGTTCAAGAGCCACCCAGGCTCATACCGCCTCAAATACGCTGAATAGTATTGATTACCAAGCCATTTTTAACCGCACAGGCGTGATAGAAGTCGACTCCTTAAGCGAAATGATAAAACAGTGCCAATTTGGTCTGTCGAGCCTAACGTTAAAGGGCAAAAGAGTGGGTGTTATCTCAATTTCTGGCGGCGCGGGGGTTATGCTATCAGACCAACTAACCGCAAACGGCTTAAACGTAAATGACTTTAGCGATACATTACGCAAAGTCGTGCGCCCTCTCTTATCGTCACACAGCACCACACAAAACCCCGTAGACCTAACCGCCGCGATGGTAGCGCAGCCCACCATGTTAGGCGACGTTGCAACCGCGATGACTCAATCTACCGAATACGATGCCATCGTCATTTTCATGGGATTAATGGAGAGCATTGCAGACAATATCACCAGTAGTTTGCTAGCACTTGAAAAGTCAGCGAACTGCCCAGTTTTCTTAATTTGGATGGGTGGCCAAGTAGAATGTGTTCAAACATTATCTAAAGCAAATATCATAACGTTTGATGATATTCCCGAGCTGGTATCGTTATTATCTCGTTCAAAGCCGAGTTAAATTAGCCCCGCTTAATAAACACAGGGTACTCAACCACTCCTTCTTCTAATTTAATCGTGACGGAAGTTGGTTTACCAGCTTCATTAAAGTTCAATACAGGTAATACTGGAGATATGCTTTTCTGGTTGGCTTGTTCTATTGAATCATTAATGGATTCTACGCGTGATAAACGGAGCAGTTGAACGTGTGTTACCGGCATTAATTTAATCTCTTCATGATCATATTGCTCCAATAAATCAGCGGGTTTTGCCCAGCAAGACTCATCAGTTTCTGCGTCATCATGAAGCACGTTTTGATTAGCATCTGCTCGTGCTATAAAGAAGCGCGTGTCAAAACGAACTGGCGCGCCTTCTGGTGTTATCCAATGGTCATAAAATGTGATTGATTGAAGGTTTAAATCAATGCCATGTTGCTCAATTAATTGTTGAAACGTGGTCTCTCCATTGTTTAATTGCTCTCTTTCATGCGCTGAAAAAGTGTACGCACTAACCGATGCCCCTGCCAATATGCCCGCCTCTTCAAACGTTTCTCTAATTGCAGAAATTTTTGCGGTGTTGTTCTTATTACCTTCCAACATCTGGCTAAATACTTCATCTTGCTCTTCTATGCCTCCACCGGGGAACACGTATGCGCCGGGTGCAAAACGAGATGATGCAACACGTCGTAGCATGCACACTTCAATGCCAGTATCGGCGCCACGAAGTAATATTAATGCAGCAGCTTGTCTAATCAATTTGGTTGGCCTTTTTATTAAATTAATTAAATTAATAATGTTTCTGAAAAAGGGCTATTTGCAAAAACTGGAGTAAAGTATTATAACAAGCGTTTGGTAGATTAATAGAGAAACAAATGGCAACTGAAGCAAACGAAACAGAGCAGTTAATGCTCGATGCCGTCGATAAATTCCTCGTAAAAATTAAACCTCAAGTGCACCAGCTTGAAGCAGACGATGAATATCCTGAAGACATTGTTGAACAAATGAAAGAAATGGGGCTGTTTGGAGCCGTTATAGACCCTCAATACGGTGGCTTGGGTTTGCCCGTTAGCACCTACGCTAAAATCGTCGAAAAAATCGCCTGCGTTTGGATGTCGTTAACTGGCGTGTTTAACTCTCATCTGATTATGGCCATGTCTGTACAGCGCTTTGGCACAGAGGAGCAAAAAAATAAATGGCTACCACTGTTTGCGTCTGGCGAAATTCGTGGTGCATTGGCGTTAACAGAGGCTAATTGTGGGACTGATTTACAAGCTGTTAAAACCGCCGCAACGCTGGATGGTGACAGCTACATTATCAATGGCTCAAAAACATGGATTACCAATAGCCTACACGGCAGCTGTTTTGCGCTCTTGGTTAAAACAGACCCTTCAACAACCCCCGCACATAAAGGCATGAGTTTATTTATTGCACCGAAAGGTAAAGGTTTTGTAATGGGCAATAAACTTAAAAAACTGGGCTATAAAGGCATTGATACCGCTGAATTCTTTTTAGAGAATTACCGCTTACCTAAAGAAAACCTAATCGGTTTAGAAGAAGGTCATGGCTTACAACACGCATTAGGCGCATTAGCACTAGGCCGTATTAATGTGGCGGCTCGCGGCATTGGTGTTGCGTCGGCTGCATTGAATGATTCCATTGCTTATTCGCAAGAGCGTAAAACGTTTGGAAAACCCATTTGCCAGCACCAATCTATTCAAATATATCTTGCTGATATGGCCACTCGCGTTGAAGCCGCAAGGTTATTAGTTCAATCTGCCGCCACCGCGTTTGATCGCGGAGAACGCTGCGATATGGAAGCCGGTATGGCAAAACTATTTGCCACCGAAGCGGCCATGAGCAATTCGGCTGAAGCATTGCGCATCCATGGTGCGTATGGTTATTCAACAGAATTTAATGTGGAGCGTTACTACCGCGACGCACCGTTACTCGCTATTGGTGAAGGTACTAATGAGTTACAACGCATTATTATCGCTAAGCAATTGATTGAACAAAACCCTTTATAATTACTTACCTTATTCATTATACGATTAACTATGTCTAATAACACTTTCCAAGGAACCAACGATTACGTCGCCACAGAAGAGCTTACGATGGCAGTTAATGCGGCCCTTACGCTAGAGCGCCCTTTATTAATTAAAGGTGAACCCGGTACGGGCAAAACGCAATTAGCGATTGAAGTAGCAAAATCTCTCGATGCGCCTTTAATTGAATGGCATATTAAATCGACAACGAAAGCGCATCAAGGCTTATATGAATACGATGCGGTGTCACGTTTACGTGATTCACAATTCGGTGATGATCGCGTACACGACATTGGCAACTACATCGTTAAAGGGAAAGTATGGGAAGCGTTCACCACCGATAAACGCGCGATTTTATTGATTGATGAAATCGACAAGGCGGATATCGAATTTCCAAACGACTTACTGCAAGAACTAGATCGTATGGAGTTCTTTGTGTATGAGACTCAAGAGTTAGTAAAAGCAAAACACCGCCCTCTTATCATCATCACCAGTAATAACGAAAAAGAATTGCCGGATGCGTTTCTAAGACGCTGTTTTTTCCACTACATTAGGTTCCCTGAACTGGAAACAATGGAGAAAATTGTAGATGTTCACTTTCCTTCTCTAAAAAAGGATTTACTCGCTGAAGCGCTTGGGTTGTTTTTTGAAGTCCGAGACGTCGCTGGCTTAAAGAAAAAGCCATCAACGTCCGAATTGCTCGACTGGATAAAATTACTACTAGCGGAAGATTTGACCGCTAAAACACTGCGTGAAAGTAACGACAACATTCTGCCTAAAATGCACGGAGCCTTACTTAAAAATGAACAAGATGTGCATTTATTTGAACGACTTGCATTTATCAATCGTCGGCAACGAAACGACCAGTAAACTTCATGTTCATCAGTTTTTTCCTAGACCTCCGTAAAGCTGGTATACCCGTCAGTATTACCGAACTGCTATCGCTATTAAGCGCACTAAAAGCGCAACTTGCTGATTTTAATATTCAAGCTTTTTACTATTTATCCCGTACAGCACTGGTTAAGGATGAACGACACTACGATCGCTTTGACCAAGTTTTTGCCGCTACCTTTAATGGCCTAGAAAATGACATGTCACTGGATGAGATTTTTGCAAGTATCCCTGATGAGTGGCTAAAAAAACAAGCAGAGAAGTTATTAACGGAAGAAGAAAAGAAGAAAATCCAATCACTCGGCGGCTGGGAAGAGTTAATGGAGACCCTTAAAAAACGCCTAGAAGAACAAAAAGAAGAACATCACGGCGGTAATAAGTGGATTGGAACAGCCGGCACCTCCCCTTTTGGTGCTTATGGCTATAACCCAGAAGGCGTACGCATTGGCCAACATGAATCACGCCATCGCCGCGCAACTAAGGTTTGGGATAAACGCGAGTTTAAGAATTTAGACGATAACGTAGAACTCAACACCCGCAATATTAAAGTGGCACTGCGCAAACTACGCAAATTTGCACGTCAAGGCACAGAAGAAGAATTGGACTTAGACGGTACCATTCGCTCCACCGCGTCTAATGCTGGCTACCTAGATATAAAAATGGTCCCTGAACGGCATAACGCTATAAAAGTGTTACTGCTTTTGGATATTGGTGGCTCAATGGATGACCATATCCGTATTTGTGAAGAGCTTTTCTCTGCAACAAAAACAGAGTTCAAACACATCGAACACTACTATTTTCATAATTTCACCTACGAATACCTTTGGAAAGATAATAGCCGCCGCTATGACGAAGCAACACCGACGATGGACATCATCAATCGTTACCCAAGTGATTATAAGATAATTTTTGTTGGCGATGCGAGCATGAGCCCATACGAAATCACCTACCCAGGTGGTTCGGTTGAACATTGGAATGAAGAAGCGGGAAGCGTTTGGATGCAACGACTTCTTACCGCTTTCCCCAATGCCGTTTGGCTAAACCCAGATAAGGAAAAAAACTGGGATAAGCGGCCTTCAAATCAAATCACACGACAATTACTCAGTAATCGCATGTACCCCTTAACCATTGGCGGTTTAGGGTCAGCTATCCAAATATTGCTGCGTAAGCCTGTGGCTGCTCCGAACATTGAATTTACACATTAGCGAAGGAAATATACATGGCAAACTTCAAAGATAAAACAGTCATCATTACTGGCGGCGCAAGAGGGATTGGCCTTGCTGCAGGCAAATTGTTTGCGAAAAAAGGGGCGAATGTACTGCTCGTTGACTTAGATGAACATGATTTAAAAGACGCTGTTAACAGCATATCGTCTGACAGTGATACTTCATATTATGTAGCCGATGTGACGCAAGCTGAACAAGTTCAAGGCTATGTTAATGCAACAATCGAACGTTACGGTTCAGTTGATTATTTTATCAATAATGCCGGCATAGAAGGCGTTGTCGCACCCATTATTGACTCTCCTATTGACATGTTCGATAACGTTATCAATGTCAATATTAAGGGCGTTTGGTTAGGCTTGAAATACGTTATTCCAGCGATGCTTGAAAATGGTGGTGGTAATATCGTCATCACCTCTTCTGTAGCTGGTATTAAAGGCACACCCAACATATCGCCATACGTTACTAGTAAACACGCGGTTATCGGCATGATGCGCAGCGTTTCACAAGAATATGCAACACAAGGCATACGCATTAACACCGTTAACCCAGCCCCTATTGAAACAAGAATGATGCGTTCATTAGAAACAGGGTTTGCGCCGGGTCAAGAAGCCGCAGCAAAAGAACAACTTAATAAAATGATGCCAATGGCTCGTTACGGCGAACCAAAAGAAGTAGCAGCTTTAATGGCCTTTTTATGCAGCGACGAAGCGTCTTATTGCACAGGCGGTGTGTATTCAGTTGATGGTGGCGCTTCAGCTTTATAGTTTAAATATAAGGCAAAAAATTACTCAAGAGTATTTTAAAAAGGCTCATTAAGCAGGTTTAGATATTTCAAATAAATATCTGTTTATACAAAACAAATACTCCCCTTTATTATGGAGAGCTTCGAGCCCTTTCAGCCAACCTTTAATATCATTTTCATTGATGCTTGGTTGCCCTGTAATAAAAGCGCCAATTATTTTAGACAACCAATAGCTAAAGTTTGTTTCATCATAACGAGTGTTTGTGATGGGTACAGTTCTTGTTTGGTTAAGTGTTAGGCTAGATGCTTTAATAGCCCCAGCTAACCGCAATGGAACAGATTCTTGCGGGCAATGGGCCTTCCAAGCATGAATAATAAGGTCTCGTACGTCAAAATCAACCGCATTCCAATATGGAAATGCCCAATCCGTGTCAACAACAACCCCTTTACCGCCGGGTTTTAATACACGTGCAAACTCTACTAACGCTGCATCCAAATCAGGAACATACTCATACACTTGAGTGGAAACAACCGCATCAAAACTATTATCATCGAAGGGTAATGACATCGCATCACCCTTTTTAAAAGTGGTATTAGACAAGTCAGAACAAAGTATTGATGCTGATTCAAGCATATTATCTGCCAGATCAATACCGAATACTGAACCTGAAGAACCAACTGAGCGAGTGATATCGCGCACTAACAACCCTGGCCCTGAGCCAATATCTAAAACTTTTTGCCCTTTTTGCAGAACAAGCCCTGATATCACTTCGGCTCTCGCCGCAATGATATCAGGGGTTTGGTAAGCCATTTTTAATGCATGGTTAACCTCATCACTAAATACGATACCTTCGGGCATAGTTTGGCCTTATTAATTACTTATTAATTATTGCGCAGAAGGAAAGTTAGGCGCGCGTTTTTCACGTACCGCTGCAACACCTTCTTTGGCATCATCACCTAAGAAGTTAAGCATTTCCTCACGTAAAGATGCTTCAAAAATTGGCGATGCCATTTGCATCCAACCGTTTAGTGTTTTCTTTGTACCTTTAATGGCTGATTGGCTGCCTCTGGCTAGTTTATTAGCTACTTTCATGGATCGTTCCATTAGCTCATCATGTGGCACACAAAGGCTTACCATGCCGATGCGTTCGGCTTCTTCACCGTTAACAAAGTCTGCCGTCATTAGGTAATATTTTGCTTTTGCCATACCACATAGCAGTGGCCAAATAATGGCAGCATGGTCACCTGCTGCAACACCTAGCTTAACGTGGCCATCTGTAAATTTGCCGTGTTCTTTAGAAATAACACTGATATCGGCTAACATGGCAACAACTAACCCTGCGCCAACAGCCACGCCGTTAATAGCTGAAATAATGGGTTTTTCAAAACTTAAAATGTTGTAAACCAAGTCGGCAGCTTCTTTTCTTACACCTTCTAACGCGGTAGCATCACCGACCATACCGCTAACCCAATCTAAATCGCCACCTGCCGAAAATGCACGGTCGCCCGCGCCTGTTACGACAACGACTTTTGTATTATCGTCTTCTTCAATCACATCCCATATTTTTGTTAGTTCCCAATGTAATCTTGCATTAGTTGCATTCATTACTTCTGGTCTATTAAGCGTTACTAGTAATACACCGTTGTCCTTATGGTCAAATAATAAGTGTTGAAAGTCTTCATATTTCATGGTGTTATATCCTTTAATTAATGTTACTTATGATTATAAATTCAATTCTTTTTTCATGGCATCCCGCATAACAAATTTTTGAATCTTTCCTGTTACTGTCATAGGAAATACATCAACAAATTTGATATAACGCGGTACTTTGTAATGCGCTATTTCTTCTTTGCAATAAGCCTTTAACTCATCGTCAGTCAATTGCTCGTTAGGCTTTAACTTAACCCAGGCACAAATCTCTTCGCCCATTCTTTCATCAGGTACACCAATCACTTGTACGTCTTCAACTTTGTCGTGTTGATACAAAAAATCTTCTATCTCTTTAGGGTAAATATTCTCGCCACCGCGGATAAGCATATCTTTTGAACGACCAACTACGGTGACATATCCATTTTCATCCATGGTTGCCAAATCACCTGTGTGCATCCAACCACCTGCGTCAATTGATTCAGCTGTTTTTTCTTCATCACCCCAATAGCCAATCATCACACTGTAACCACGTGCGCAGTATTCGCCTATTTCGCCCCTTTCGACGATACGGTTGTTCTTATCGACGATTTTACCTTCAACGTGTTGATGCGTTAACCCAACAGTAGATACCCTAAGTTCAAATGAGTCGTCCATTAGGGATTGATTGGAGACGGGGCTTAGCTCAGTCATGCCATACGCTACGGTCATTTGCTTCATGTGCATATCGTTGATAACTTGCTTCATCACTTCTACTGGACAAGGTGAGCCAGCCATAATACCGGTACGAAGCGATTTAAGGTCGTAGTCGGCAAAACCATCTACGCCCAGCATGGCAATAAACATAGTGGGTACCCCATACAATGTTGTACAGCCTTCATCTTCTACTGTCTTTAATACGGTATTTGGTTCAAATGCTTCACATGGCATGACCGCTGTTGCCCCCGTTACCACACACATCAACGTACCAATAACCATGCCGAAACAGTGGTACATCGGTACAGGAATACACACAATGTCTTTATCCGTTACCCCCATGGTGTGCCCGGTCAGTCTGGCATTATTGACAAGACCATGGTGACTTAACGTTGCCCCCTTAGGTGAGCCAGTTGTACCGCTGGTAAATTGAATGTTGATTGCATCATCAAACTGTATTTGCCCTGCCAATGTTTGCATAGTAGTTTTAGCATTTGCAGTCCCCATTGACATAACATCAGCATAATTATGCATACCTGCGGTTTTTTCATCGCCAAATCTTATTAAGGTTCGTAATGCTGGTAACCGTTCAGACACGAGTTCACCCGCAGCACACGCGGCTATTTCAGGCGCTATTTTTAGTAAGATATCAATGTAGTTGCTGGTCTTAAACTCAGGCGATGTGACTAATGCAACACAGCCGGATTTATTTAATGCGTATTCAAGCTCACTACTTCGATACGCAGGATTAATATTAACCAATATCAACCCTGCCTTAGCGGTTGCAAACTGTACAACGCCCCATTCTGCTTTATTTTGAGACCATATACCAATGCGTTCACCTGGCTTTAGACCAAGTTCAATCAAGCCAGCTGCAAATGCATCTACTTGTTCTTTGTACTGTTGATATGTCCAACGAATGTTTTGATGACGACTGATTAACGCCATTTTATCTGGGTAGCGCTGTACTGCTTCATCAAACACAGTGCCAATAGTTTTACCCACTAGCGGTACATCACTCACCCCGTAATCGTAACTTAGCATATAGTTATCCTTCTTCTGTTTAGGTTATTAAACTGGGTCCCAAGAAAAGACATCGGCTGATCTATCCAGTGGGTAAAAGCTAGATTTTAGTGCAGGAATTGCATGTTCCGAAATGGTCTGCGGTGTCCAACCTTCTGAACGATGTGTGGAACGTAAAGGCCTTGATTGGCCCATTAAGAACACTTCGTTATTGCGAACCGCAAAGATTTGCCCTGACACATCACTAGCCGAATCACTGGCCAAGTAAACCGCCATCGGTGCAATTTTCTCAGGCGTCATTTCTTTTAATTTATCAACGCGCGCCTTCTCTTCTGGTGTATTTACCGGTATTGCACCAATCATACGGCTCCAAGCAAACGGAGATATGCAATTTGAACGTACGTTGTAACGTTGCATATCAAGCGCAATACTTTTAGATAATGACGCAATGCCCGCTTTAGCAGCTGAATAGTTCGCTTGGCCAAAGTTACCAATTAAGCCTGAGGTTGATGTCATGAACACAAAGCTACCGCTTTCTTGTTTCTTAAAATGTTTAGCTGCAAAATGTGCAGTGTTGAAACTGCCATTTAGGTGAACGTTAATCACTGAACTCCATTCTTCGGGCGACATTTTATGGAAAATTCTATCGCGAAGAATACCTGCATTATTAACAACGGTATCGATTCGGCCAAAGTTATCAATAGCATCCTGAATCATCGTTTCTGCGCCTTCAAGGCTAGCAACATTATCACCATTAATAACCGCCTCTCCACCCGCAGCACGGATAGTTGCAACGACTTCTTCAGCAGGGCTTTCGCCAGTTTCTTCCCCACCAACACCTGCGCCTAAATCGTTCACAACGACTTTAGCTCCTTCTTGAGCCATCATAATCGCCATAGCACGACCAATACCGCGCCCTGCTCCTGTTACTAATACCACTTTATCTTTCATCATCATTGTTCTTCTCCAATATTATGTTCTTGACCCATTCAGTTTTAGCGCCCTTTATAGTCGCCTTTTCTTTTCTCAAAAATTGAATTCATCGCTTCGCGGTGATCATCCGTTCGGTGTGATACCGCTTGCATAACGGCTGCCATTTGTAGATGTGTTTCTAAGTTTGTATTTTGGCCTTCACGCATGAGTTGTTTTGCCATCCGTACCGATACTGGTGGATTTACAGCCACTCGCTTTGCTAGTTTCAAGGCTTCGTCTATCAAGTCTTCGTCTGCAACCACTTTAGATACTAAGCCGCATTCCAGTGCTTCTTGTGCATTGATGGGGTCACCAGTAAACGCCATTTCAGCCGCTTTTGCTAAGCCAACAGCACGAGGTAGCAACCACGCGCCGCCATCGCCCGGAATAATGCCAAGCTTCACGAAACTTTCAGCAAAACGCGCGCTTTCGGCGGCGATTCGCATATCGCACATACACGTTAAATCGCAGCCTGCGCCAATAGCAGGGCCATTTACAGCAGCGATAATCGGTACATCTAGCTTCTGAAAAGCCAATGGAATACGTTGAATACCTTCTCGGTACCATCTCGCTAATTCATGCGGAGTTTTATCCGACTCAGTCATTTCAGCTCGAATTTTTTTAACATTACCACCCGATGAAAACGCTGGGCCATTTCCGGTAAGAATAACGACTCGTACATCAGGATTATTTTGTGCTTGTTCGGCCAACTCAACCAACTCTTCGATCATATTGCCATCTGAAATGGAATTACGCGTTTCAACAAGATTCATGCGCCAAATGGCAATACCGTCAATTAATTCACTTTCTACTGCCTTTGTCACACTGCTCTCCTATTCACTTGTTTGAGTTGTTAACCATGGCCATAGCCCATCGTTATTAAATTTAAGAGTATGTTCCCCTAAACGTGTTGACCACTGTTGTTCATTACCATACTCATCACGCCACGACCATAGCCGGCGAGTACTTATCTGTAAGGGGTATTCATGGGTAAAACCAATCGCTGCATGTATCGCATGTGCTGTTTTTGCCGCATATCCAGCCGCTTCAGCCGTCGTGATTTTTGCACAAACAATCAACTCCCACTCTTGGGTTGTGCCTATATGGCCAATAGCGGCATCGACTGCACAGTTTGATGCGCTCGTTAATTCAGCCTGCACGGCTAATTGTTGTTGCACCGCTTGAAATTTACCAATTTGACGTCCAAATTGTGAACGCTCTGTTGCATATTCCACGGTTCTTTCCAGTACGCGTTGAAGTGCACCGGCTGTCATAACTGATTTGCCTAACGCCAACCAGCTTGTTATTTGTGAAGCTGTTATAATATTTTCAAGTCTTTCAGCGCCATTTAAAGGGTTAACGATTAATTGCACATCATCACGCGGTTCACCCGCCATGTTTTGTGATGCGGTAACGATATAGCTTTCAGGCCTCATTAAATTAATCCATGTTCTCCCATTGGATGTAAATACAATCACTAAGCCTGCTGCATCGCGTGCCCATGGCACACCGGTTATAGATATATTGTCCATAATCGAGTCATTATCTATAACAACCGGTATAAACAATTCATCGGTTATCGGCAGGCCTACTTGGGATAAGAGGTGTAAGCCAAGTAGCGGTTCCATAATGGGTATTGGCGCCGCATAGTAGCCCGCAAGCCGCATAAGCACGTAGCCACCCTCTAAACCAAGCCCAGCTCCGTCTTCTTCTTCTGCCAGGGTGGTTCTTAACCAACCATCAGCAAGAAAATCATTCCACAATTGAGTTGGAAAAGCCCCTGCTTCCATGCTGTCATACGTATCAGATTCTGAAAAATCTTTAAATAAGCGTGTTGCTGACTCTTCGACTAATGTAACTAATTCATTCATCGTAAACCCAGACCTCTAGAAATAATGCCTCGTAAAATTTCACGAGTGCCACCGCGCAACGAAAATGAAGGGGATTTTAGAATAGCATCCGACAATAGTCGTTCTACACCGTGCTTAGCATCTAAGCGAGCTTCAGTTGAAAGAATAAGCCTTAAAGCATCTGGAAGCTCTTGCTCGAAAGATGTACCTAAATCTTTTACAACAGACGCTTCATTAACAGGCAGTTTCCCCTGTTGCAATTGATTGGCAACCGATAATGACATTTGCCTTAAGACCATTAATCTGGCCGTAAATTGGCCGATAATGGCGGAAGTATGTTGTTGTAAATCTTCTTCATGTAAGATTTCAACAGCCGCTTCAAGTAATCGGTAACTACTTAAAAACCGCTCTGGCCCACTACGTTCAAAGGCCAGTTCCGCCATCACTTGATTCCAGCCTTGGTTTACTTCACCAATAACACGAGTATCAGGCACAAACACGTTATCAAAAAAAATTTCATTGAAGTGTTCTTCACCGGCCATGTTCTTAATCGGGTTCATCGTAATCCCTTCATGATCTAAATCGATGATAAATTGGCTAAGGCCTGCATGTCGGTCTTTTGTTGGTGCTTCAGTTCGACACAACGTAATCATTTGTTGGCAAACATGCGCCCAGCTCGTCCATATTTTAGAACCGTTAACTAACCAGCCTCCATCAATACGTTCGGCACGGGTTTTAATAGATGCTAAGTCTGAACCACTATTAGCCTCACTCATGCCAATGGCAAAAAAGCATTCACCACGAACTATTTTAGGTAGGAAGTGTTGTCGCTGTTCTTCTGTTCCAAATCGTAACAATAACGGCCCACTCTGGCGATCGGCAACCCAATGTGCGCCGACTGGTGCGCCAGCTGCAAGTAATTCTTCAATAACCACGTAGCGTTCTAAGTAACTGCGCCCGCCGCCGCCATATTCTGTTGGCCACGTCATCCCTAGCCAGCCTTCTGCTGCCAGTAAACGGCTGAATTCTGGATTACAAACTGACCAGGAGTCAATGACCTCTGCGGGTGGAAAAGCGTCTTGATTAGCAAGAAAACGCCTTACGTCTGAACGTAAGGCGGCCTCTGCTTTGCCTGTTAAAACAGGCTCAAAATTTAAACGTTGCAAACTGTATTAAACAGCTGTGTAGCCGCCATCAACCACCATTTCAGATCCATTCATGAAAGAAGAATCATCACTGGCTAAATGTAATACTGCATAAGACACTTCACGTGGTTGAGCAGGTCTATTAAGAATTGTTGTACCCATAATCGCTTGGCGAACTTCTTCGTCCCCGTGCAATAAGTCTTTAGTCATTGGCGTATCGATAACGCCAGGGTGAACTGAGTTAACGCGAATATTATACTGTGCATAATCTACCGCTGTCGCTTTAGTAAATAACCTAACCGCACCTTTTGTTGCTTGGTAAGCCGCAGATACTGGCGCACCAACAATGCCATAAATAGATGAAATATTAACGATAGAACCGCCGCCCGCTTTTTGCATCGCTGGCAAGACAGCTTTCGTACCAAAGAAAACACCCTTAACATTAATATCAAACGTACGATCCCATTCTTCAGTTGATGTTTCTTCAACAGCTTTAATAATGAGGATACCTGCATTATTAACAAGCACATCAATTTGTCCATGTTTCGCTACTATTTGGTCAACAACACTCAACCACTCCGATTCTGACGTAACGTTAAGGGGTAAAAATTCAGCTTTACCACCTGCTGCGTTAATTGAGTCAGCTGTTGCTACGCCTTCTGTTGCATTCATGTCTGTGACAATAACAGTCGCGCCCTGCTCTGCTAGTAATTCGCAATGTGTGCGCCCCATACCC
>ERZ1027208.114-NODE-114-length-41518-cov-45.329547_pt1 | contig 41518 bp, 38 predicted proteins | sample MGYA00520867_ERZ1027208 | MGnify/ENA primary metagenome ERZ1027208 (study PRJEB33311, sample SAMEA4378413) | marine metagenome | biome: Marine biome; feature: Fjord; material: Water | collected 2014-07-20T08:00:00Z/2014-07-... | depth 75 m ...
CAGCATGACCTAAGAAAAGTCTGCCGCGTTCTTGTAGGTTAAATAAACCAAAAGCGGCCGTTTTCCCTTTTACCATGGATACGAGCACGCCACTTTGGCGAGAAGTGATTTCACCAACTTTAACTTCAGCATAATGGTCGAAGATACTGGTCATTATGCCGGAGCCAGAAGTTAGGGTAAGGAAGTGCCCTCGGAACCCGATTAACCCGCGAGATGGGCTGATAAACTCAAGGCGCATACGACCTTTACCATCGGGCTCCATATTGGTTAATTCGGCTTTACGCAAGCCCATTTCTTCCATGATAGGCCCTTGATGCTGCTCTTCAATATCAATAACAACTTGTTCAAAGGGTTCTTGTAACTTGCCATCAATTTCTTTTTGAATTACTTCAGGGCGAGCGACACCCATTTCATAACCTTCTCGACGCATGGTTTCAATCAGAACGGATAAGTGTAACTCACCACGGCCAGAGACGATAAATTTGTCTGGGCTGTCGCCTTGTTTAACGCGTAAAGCAACATTGTGGATTAACTCTTGATCGAGGCGGTCCTTGATGTTGCGTGAGGTAACATATTTACCCTCTTGACCAGCAAATGGTGAGTTATTGACAGAAAACGTCATGCTAACGGTTGGCTCGTCAACAGAAAGAGCTGGCAGTGCTTCGAGATTATCTGGGTCGCAAAGGGTGTCTGAAATCCCAAGGCCATCGATACCATTAATGCAAACAATATCACCAGCGAAAGCTTCGTCTACACTGACTCTTTCAAGACCTAAGTGCCCCTTTACATCAATTACTTTTCCTTTGCGAGGTGTGCCGGCCGCATCAAGAATAGTAACGGCTTGGTTGGGTTTAAGGCTGCCACGAGTAATGCGGCCAACACCAATAACGCCAACATAACTATCGTAAGCTAGTGAGGAGATTTGCATTTGAAAGGGGGCCTCAACATCAACCTTCGGTTGAGGAACCTTATCTTTGATGATTTCAAAAAGCGAGCTCATATCATCTTCAAGTTCATCAGCCTCTGGGCCTGCTACGCCATTAATAGCAGAGGCATAAATAACGGGAAAATCAAGCTGTTCATCGGTAGCGCCAAGTTTGTCAAATAAATCAAACACTTGATCAAGCACCCAATCTGGACGAGAGCCAGGGCGATCAACCTTGTTGATAACAACAATTGGCTTTAGGCCTTGTTCAAAGGCTTTAGAAGTAACAAAGCGTGTTTGTGGCATCGGACCATCTACAGCATCGACCAGTAACAGTACGCAATCTACCATGGACAGTACGCGTTCCACTTCTCCACCAAAATCAGCATGGCCTGGTGTATCAACGATATTGATATGCAAATCATTCCATTCGATGGCGGTGTTTTTGGCAAGAATGGTAATGCCGCGCTCTTTCTCTTGATCGTTTGAATCCATGATGCGTTCAGCACCTTGGCTTTTACGGTCTAGGGTACCAGACTGTTCCAGTAGTTTGTCAACAAGGGTAGTTTTACCGTGGTCAACGTGGGCGATGATAGCAATATTGCGGAGATTTTTTTTCACGAAATTAAGTTCCTATTTATAAGGCCGAAGCCTTGGGTGTTAAAAAATATTTTAGCTCTGTTCCCAGGGTAAGTTATGAAAACGCCAACCATTGAGAGTGCTTCGGTGGTTATTTTCATCTTTATCACCTTCAAAGCCCTGATCCATATTATATAAAACTTGATAGCCAGCTTTTTCTAATAGCTTGGCCGCATCCATAGACCTTGCACCACTGCGACACATTAAAATCAGAGGTGTAGATAAGGTATCAATAGTCGCCCCCACCTGTTGATTGAAGTCTAGAAATGCTTCCCATGTTGGTGGCCGCTTAAATGGAATGTGAATAGCGCCAATAGGGTGGCCAACAAAAGAGTACTCTATGCTAGTGCGCACATCAACAAGCTTAGCTTGCGGATTACTTTGAAGTATCTCTTGGGCTTGAAGGGGGGAGATGCTTTTAATGCCGGACATGAGTATACCAAAATTATGTTAGCTGGCTATTATACCTGTTTTTTTAAAAAGTAGGTTGAAATCAAAATGATAGGCGTTGCGCAATGAGCAAGGCTTCGTCTCTTATACCTTGTTCAGTGTCACCTATTAAACCCTCATCATGATAAATAATCGGTACTAATGAAGAAAATAGGTTAAGTAACTCACCCTTTTTAAGTAAATAGAGAGGGTTGCTTGGGCCACTGCCCGATATTTTTTCCTGTGTAAATGTTTGATAAAACATTAGGCCATCGATTTTAAGCGCATGGATTAAATCTGGAATAAGTGATCTTTCAAGGAAGCGAGAAACAACAATAACGTCATAGGATTGAGGTGGTATTTTACGGGAGTTGATATCAACAACATTGGCTGAAATACGTTGGTGCTTTTGCTGGCGCTTCTTTATTTGGTTGATGGCAATGGGTGAAATGTCCCAAGCATCTACTTGTAAGCCATGCTCGGCGAGTAAAAAGCTATTACCACCTTGGCCGCAAGCAAGGTCAAGAGCAAGGCCGTGTTTGGGTAATAAGTGGCTGTAATGCGCTAGAACAAAGGAGGGCTTAATGGGGGAGCTGGTCTTTTTCTGGTAAATAGAATCCCATTTTTTCTGAATGGTTAACATTTAATCACGCCAAAATGTTGGGGTAAATAAGACCAGTAAGGTAAAAATTTCTAAGCGTCCTAATAGCATAGAGAGGCAAGCGACCCACTTGCTAGGGTCAGGAATTGAGGAAAAGGTTTGACTGATGTCACCCAAGCCAGGGCCAAGGTTGTTTAATGTGGATGCTACTGCTGAAAAAGCAGTGACCTGGTCTAAACCAGTTGCCATCATTAAAACCATCAATACCCCAAAAGATAAAATATAGGCAGAGAAAAAAGCCCAGACAGAGTGAATGACAGCACGCGGCACAATATGGTGGTCGAGTTTTATCGGCATGTCTGAATGCGGGTGAATTAGGTGGGTTACTTCTTTGCCAAGCTGTTTAAACATGATGAGAATACGTATCACCTTAATGCCGCCAGCGGTAGACCCCGCACATCCCCCATAAAAACTAAGAAAAATGAGTGTCACGGGAATAAAAGAGGGCCAGCTTGCATAGTCGGTGGTGGTAAAGCCAGAGGTAGTAGCAAAAGAAACCACTTGAAAGAGTGTTTGTTCTAGGGACTCGTCTATATCTGGGAAAACACGGTAGCTGACCAGTGCAATAAGAATAATTAGGATGTGGACGGCAATGATAGTTATATAGCCTTTTAGCTCACTGTTAGCAGCATAGTGCTTGATGCTTAATGAATGGACTACTTTAAAATGCAGAGCAAAATTGATGCCCGCTATTAGCATAAAACTAATGCAAATATAATTTAAAGCCGAGTTGTTAAAAAAGCCAAAACTGGCATCGTGCGTTGAAAAGCCTCCAATAGAAACGGTGCTAAAGCTATGCGTTAATGCGTCAAAAAAACTCATGCCAGCACCCCAATAGGCCAGTGTGCAAGCAATGGTTAGGCCTGCATAAATCTCCCACAATGCTTTGGCTGTTTCGGTGATGCGGGGTGTTAACTTAGAGTCTTTAACGGGGCCAGGTGTTTCAGTTTTATATAGTTGCATGCCTCCAACGCCAAGCATGGGTAAAACAGCAACGGCTAAAACAATAATGCCCATACCACCTAGCCATTGAAGTTGTTGGCGATAGAATAAGATGGATTTTGGGAGGTCATCTAAACCAGATATGACTGTCGCTCCGGTTGTGGTTAAACCTGAAATAGATTCAAAAATAGCATCGGTTAATGAGAGCGCGGGTACTGTTGAAACGTAAAATGGGATTGCACCGGCAAGCCCTAGGCTAAGCCAAAAAACAGCGGCAATAATAAAGCCATCGCGTGTACGTAACTCATCTTTAGCATGTCTTGCACTTAGCCAAAGTAGGAAGCCACAGAGAAAAATAGTAAAAAAACCAATAACGAATGGCTGGTGGTTCTGCTCGTTATAAATGACAGATATAAGCGCAGGAGGGAGCATTGTGATGCTAAAAAGGCCGAGTAAAAGTCCCGATACTCGTCTAATGACGTTGTAATGCATTATTGGTTTAACAGCCGGCTAAGCAATGATTTTGGGGGGTGAAATAACGCTTCAATGGCAGGAATTGATGATTTATTAGACACAAAAAAGATAATTTTGTCACCGACTTGGATAGGCAGGCTAGATTTTGTGGGCAGCGATATATGTTCTCTTACCAGGCCAATGACTAAACTGCCTTCTGGTAACTTAAGGTCACCAATTTTTTGCCCTACTAAATTATGTTTTCCATCATTGCTTTGGACCGTGGTTTCAAATGCCTCGGCAGCACCGCGTAATATTGAATGGACATTTGAAATATCACCGCGCCTAACTTGAGCAAGAATTTTACCAATGGTGATGTGCTGGGGATAGATGACATTGTCTATAGAGCCATTATCTACCATGTTCATATAGGCGTTGCGGTCCACTAGGCTCATAACAACGCCTGCGCCTAAGCTTTTTGCCAGCATCGAACAAAGAATGTTTGTTTCATCATCGCTGGTTAACGTGCAAAAAACATCCGTTTTATCGATGTTTTCGTCCAATAAGAAAGCTTCATCTGTGGCATCGCCGGTTAGCACAATACTATGGTCTAGTTGTTCAGATAATTGATTGGCGTTATCAGTTTTTTTCGTAATAATTTTTACTTGCAGTATTCCTTCAAGTGCTTTGGCTAAGCCTAAGCCAATTCTACCACCGCCAGCTATAATCAGCCGTTTATAGGGCTTGCTCTGATTGAACAGTATGCTGAGAACTTTTTTGATGTCCTCTGACGGGGCGATAAAGAACATTCGATCACCGTCTTCAATAACGGTGTCATACGTTGGGATAATCATCTTCCCCTTTCTGCAGATGGTCGCTATTCGGGCATAAAGGCCCTGTAATGAGTCAGTTAAGTCTTTAATGCTTTGCCCAATAAGCGGGCTGTTTAGACTGCACTTTGTCTCAACTAGGCTGAGAGCACCATCTGCGAATGATAAAACCTGCTGAGAACCTGGGTGCAATATAAGGTTTTTGATAAAACTAACAATTTCATTTTCAGGGTTAATGATCAGATCAATAGGAATAGCGGTCTTATTGAATAGCTGATCTTGCACATTTAAAAATGACTGTGCTCTCACTCGAGCTATTTTTTGTGGAACTTGAAACAAATGGTGAGCTATTTGACAAGCCATCATATTGGTATCGTCACTGTCTGTGACAGCGATGATGATATCGGCATGTTTGATATCGGCATTGACTAAAACATCTGGGTGGGTAACATTTCCACAAATAGCCGATACATCTAAGCGCTCACAAACCTTATCAATAGACTCTTGATGCTGGTCGATGATCGTGATGTCAATGTTTTCACTTGCAAGATTGCTGGCGACAGTAAAGCCCACTCGCCCAGCACCTAAAATAATAATTCTCATTCTGTCTATTAACTCTATCGTTTGCCTCTGAACTCAATGCCTAGAGCATGTAGCTTACGGTATAAGTGAGTCCTTTCTACGCCCGCTGTTTCAGCCAGTTTTGTGACACTACCTTGGTGATGATCAAGGTGGTAATCAAGGTAAGCCTTTTCAAATTGAGCACGAGCATCTTTAAGGGGTAAATCATAAAAAGTAGGTATATCGTTAGCGGTTATAACGGACCTAGCTGCTTCACCCAGTGTTGTTTTTGCTTCAGTTAGACCAATTTCATCACCAATACCTAGGATTAACAACCGCTGGACAACATTGCGTAACTCACGAATGTTCCCAAGCCACGCATAATCGCTTAAAAATTGCTGTGCTGCAACAGTAAATTGACGTTTAGGCAGGTTTTCTTGCTTAATGTAATGCTGCAGATAGAAGTTAAGCAATAGAGGTATGTCTTGTTTACGGTCCCTCAGGGGGGGTAATTGCAGGCAGGCAACATTAAGTAAATAATATAAATCTTGTCTAAACTCACCTTGCTGGATAGCTTCTTCAAGGTCTTTACGTGTAGAGGCTATTATTCGCACGTCAGCCTTAACCACCTCATTACCACCAACTCGCTGAAATGATTTTGACTCTAAAGCACTTAGAAGCCTTAGCTGGGCTTCGTTATCTAAATCACCAATTTCATCAATAAACAGGGTGCCATGGTTGGCTTTTTCAAGTAAACCATAATGAATAGAACCATTCTGTTCGCGGCCAAAAAACTCATCAAGTGCGTTGTTAGGGGTAATGATGCCTGTGTTAAGCTTGATAAACGGCCCATTTTTTCGAGAACCGTTGTTGTGGATATATCGGGCAAGTGTTTCTTTGCCGCTGCCAGGTTCGCCTGTTAGAAGAACCCGCGTATCGTGTAAGCGCAATCGGTCGGCTTGTTCGAATAATTGCTGAATTTGTTGGCTGTTTCCAAGGGGTTTTTGAGTGCTGAGGTTAAACTTTTTTAGGTCAATGTTTTCTTGTTTTAACTTTTCTGCCTCTAAAGCGCGCTCAACAGTGAGTAGAAGTTTAGCCAGTGACAGCGGCTTTTCCAAAAAGTCATAAGCACCTAAGCGAGTCGCTTCAACGGCTGTTTCTACTGTTCCATGGCCCGACATCATAACCACAGGGCAAGAGAGCTCACCGGCATTTGCCCATTCTTTTAATAAGGCAATGCCGTCAATATCGGGCATCCATATATCAAGCAAAATTAAATTATGGCGGCATTCAAGCCGTGCTTTTTGCGCACTGGCTGCATTGTCAGCAGTGGATACTTGATAGCCTTCGTCTTCAAGAATATCGCGGACTAAGCTGCGAATATCAGGTTCGTCATCTATGACAAGAATATGGGATTTACTCATAAAATACTTCCGCCAGTTTGCTGGGTTTTATTAGTGAGGACAGGGAGGTGAATGGTGAAGTTAGCACCCTGCGGTTGTACGGGTTCAATACTGATAGTGCCACCGTGTTCATCGATAATTTTTTTAACAATGGCTAAGCCTAACCCCGTGCCGTGTACCTTAGAGGTGACATACGGTTCAAAAATATGTTCAAGTTCGGAATTATCTACCCCTGGGCCATTATCAGCAATACAAATTTTTATGGATTGCTTGTCGGGCAGGTAATTGATAGATATGTCAATACACCCAGAATCTTTGTCAATAATGGCTTCCTGAGCATTTTTAATTAAGTTTATAAGAACTTGTCTTAAGCGAATGGGATCGGCAAAAATAGTGGGTAGGTTAAGGTCTAAGTGTGTATTTAGCCTTTTAATTTGCCCTTGGTACAGCAATGAAATCTCTTCAATAAGTTCACCAATAGCGATACGTTTGGGGCTAAACTTTGCTGGCTTGGCAAAGTTTGAAAAGTCATCAACCATGCTTTTCATCGCGCTAACTTGGTGAATAATGGTGTTGGTTGATTTTTTTAATAACTGGTCTGAGGCGGCGTCTAGTTGGCCGTGCAGTTTTCTTTGTAAACGCTCAGCAGATAGTTGAATCGGTGTTAAAGGGTTTTTTATTTCATGTGCCAAGCGCTGGGCAACCTCGCTCCAAGCCGCATTTCTTTGAGACTGGATGATTGGGGTGACATCATCAAAAATTAGAATATAACCGGATTGACTGTCATCAGCCGCAAAAAGAGGTGCGCCTTTAAGCAGTAGCGTTCTTTTTTGTTGTTGAATTTGGAAGGTAAATTCGTGCTGCCATTCAGGCTCTTTGGCGGCGAAAGACTGATTAATAAAAAGGCAGAACTTTTCTAGGTTAGGGTGTTTAAGGGAAAGTGCTTCAATGGATAAATTAATGCAAGGCGCTAGGTCTTGTCCAAGGATTTGATTGGCGCCTTGATTGGCTGTCATTAGCCTAAACGATAGATCGAATCCTAGGACACCATTAGATAAATGGCGGAGGATGGTTGCTAAATAGGCATGCTGGTTTTCAGCATCACGCTGAGCATTACGCGCGGTAAGCCGAGTAGCCGAAATCTTTGATGTCATCTCGTTAAAGGAATTGACCAAAAAGCCTAATTCATCGTGCGGCCCAACGGGCAGTTTGTTTTCATAGTCGCCAGCAGCAACGGCTTTAGTGCCTTTTACGAGTTGCCGGACAGGTTCAACGAGTTCACGGGCGAAAACAAAAGCGGCCCAACTAGCAATTAAAAGGGTGAAAATAAGTATCAAAAAAAGAGTTAGAGTAAAGCTGAATTTTAACGACTGGCGCAGAAAGTTAAACTCTTGGTATGCTGTATAGGCATTTTCTACGGTATTGGCTAGCTCACTAAAGCCTTCTTGAACAGGGTATATTGCTTGTAGGTAGCGTTTAGGGTTAGAGGCTTTAATCTCAACAAGCGCACGAATAATAATATTGTCATTGTCACTGGGCTCAATCCCAATAAACTCACCACTTTGCCGAAGCAACAATAGAATGGCGTCATCGGGTGTGCTGGGGATAAGAACCCCTGGGTCTACATTGGTACTGGCAATAATGCGGCCTTGTTTTGAAAAGGCTGTCAACTCAGCCGCGCTACTCACTTCACGTAGGCGAGCCAGTGTTAGAGATAAAAAAATATCAGACTCATTTTCTAAGACCTCAGCTAGTTGGCGAGTTTCCCTCATCGCCGATCGGGTTTTATTGTCAAAAGAGCGCTGGCTAAGTGTTAATGAGTTTTGCATGGCCTCGTCAATATGAACATCAAGCCAGCTGTCGACACTTTGGTGAAGTAATTGGTTGGAAAAATAAAAAACAACGGCAGTGGGAATGCTAGAAATAGCAAAAAACAGTAAAACAACCTTTAAGGTGATACGTGAACCGATAACTTTCTTTTTGAACTGCTGCCGAAGCCATAATACATTTTTAATCAGCAGGCCAAAAAGAAAAGCCGTTGCGAGAATATTAACCAATAACAGTGATGTAAAAAGCTCATTAAACCGTGATGAGGCTTGGGTAGCATGGCTCATCAGGTAAAAGCTGATGAAAAAGCTGAGGAGTAGCCCAGCTGTAATGAGGTGGTTTTTCTTTTTAATTAATGTATTGGCCATAAATAGGTGTTACTGCGTAAGTGCCAGCCTGGGCTTATGTATGCCATGGGGCGCATCGGTAAGGGAAGCGCCTCAATATCAAGGGCGACCTTTATTCTCCCTTGTAAGTTCTTCTTATTTTGTATTAAAGAGGCATGTAAAGAAATATCTTTTAGTATCCCTAATGCATGAAGAGCCGGCTCCAAGCGTGAGAAGTTGTATTGCTGCTGCCTCATGTCGGTTAATTGAAATGCTTTAGCGAGCGTGTGGTATTTAAGTTGATAGGTCAACGGTAAGGTTAAATGGACTTTGTTAGGCAGCCAAGGCCTAGGCTCAATAACGGATACGTTAACGGTAAAGTTGAGCGTAATGCCATTTTTGAGTGCACTGTGAGCCTCTTTACTGAGCTGGTAATGGATGCGGGCGGTTAAGAAAAACGCATCGCTATTTTGGTGGATTCGAGCTGTTTTTACGGCAATGCCTGCACTGCTGCTATTAAGGGTTACAAGGAACAAAATAACACCTAGGACTGCGGCCGATAAAAGAACTAGCGAAAGGCGACTTAAGTTTTTGTGAGGCATGCGTAGAAGAAACCATCCATATTATCTTGCCCCGGAAGTATTTGACGGCCAAATTCGCAAGTCTGTCCCCATTGTGCATCAATAGGCACTGCTTGAGCATCTGTGTGTCGAGTGACAAAGTTGGCTATTTGTTGACTATTTTCTGCGGATAAAATAGAGCAAGTGGCATACAAAAGGAGCCCTCCCTTCTCTAGAAGAGGCCAGATGGCCTCTAATAGTTGCCGTTGCAATTCAACAAGAGCTTTTATATCAGAGACCTGCCTAAGGAGCTTGATATCAGGGTGACGTCTAATAACGCCCGTTGCCGAGCAAGGGGCATCAAGTAGTATTCGCTGAAAAGGCTGCTGATCAAACCACTCTGCCGTTTCTAATGCATCAACGGTCAGTACATCGGCTGTTAAGTTTAAGCGGGTTAGGTTATCAATGACACGTTGGTTTCTTAGCTCGTCAATATCAATAGCCGTTAAAGTATTACTGTCATTTGTGCTTTCGAGCAAGTGGGCTGTTTTACCACCGGGTGCAGCACAAACATCCAAAATACGCTGGTTATTTTCCACCTTTAGTAGAGAGGCTGCAAGTTGTGCAGCGCTGTCTTGTACCGAGCAACTGCCTTGCCAAAAGTCAGGTAATTGATCAACGTTGACGGCTTGCTCTAGAGTAAGCCCGACCGCGTTAAACGGGTTTTCATGGGTCTTGATGCCAGCCTCGTCTAGTTGCTTGGTATATTGATGCCGAGAAACAGCTTTCTCATTAACCCGTATGGACATAGGCGGGTGTTGATTATTTGCCTCTAGAATATGATGGAGTTGATCCTCCCAGTCTTTCTGAAGCTGCTGAATAAGCCACGTTGGGTGGGAGAATTGTTGATTGAGTTGTTCATCGACACTTTTTTCTAGGGTAGCTCTATTTCGTAAAAAATTTCGTAAAACACCATTTAAAACCCCTTTAGCCCAGCTCTTTCGCCCCGTTGAGCAGGTGTTGACGGTCTCTGAAACGGCAGCATGGTCGGGTGTGCTAAGGTAGATTATTTGATACAAGCCGGTAAGGATAAGTACCTTTATATCGCTGTCCTTGGCTTTAAATGGTTTTTTTAGAAGCAGGTTAAGTAGTCCCTCTAGGCGGCTATACCAGCGAATAGTGCCATAACAAAGCTCACGACAAAAAGCCCTGTCTCTCGGTTCCAGGTCATCGGCAAGGGTTAAGGCTTCGGTGAGTGACTTGCCGTGCTGGACAACCGTGCAAATGACGGTAACGGCTAGTTCTCTAGCAGAAGGGGGTTTTTTCTTTTTAAGATTGCTCATCATGACCTAATATTAGTTTATCTATAGCATGGGCGGCAAGGTATTCACTGGCCATCATTCGGCGCTTATTAGCAGCTTGAAGTTCAGTTATTTCAACGTAATAATCATTGCAGGCCACAAATAGTTGACCCTTAATGGTTTTTATTATCCCCGGTGCTTCCTGGGCAGGTTGTCTTGTAACACCCGCTTGCCATATTCGTAATGCGGAGCCATTTAGTAAGGTATGAGCAACCGGCCAAGGGTTGTAGCCTTGAATGGCGCGTTGAACAAGCCTAGCTGGTTGATTCCAGTTGATGCGCGCTTCTTGCTTGGTTAATTTGTGTGCGTAAGTGACACCTACTTTGGCTTGCTTAATGGGCTTTAACTGCTGTTTTTCGACAAGTGGTAGTAAGCCTAAAAGAGAACTGGCACCCAGCGTTGATAATTTATTATGCAAGCTACTAGAGGTGTCATCCGGTTCAATAGGACAGGTAGCCTTTAACAACATATCACCCGTGTCTAAGCCTTTGTCCATTTGCATAAGGGTGACCCCGGTTTCTTGATCGGACGATAGAATAGCCCGTTGAATTGGGGCTGCACCACGCCAGCGGGGTAACAATGAGGCGTGAATATTAATGCAGCCCAGCCTAGGGGTGGCGAGAACAGTAGACGGTAATATAATGCCATATGCGACCACTACCATAAGGTCGGCTTGGTAATTCGCCAATACCTCTAGTGTTTCATCCAATTGGAAGTTAACCGGCTGCTCAATAGGGATTTTCGCATCTAACGCGCATTGTTTAATTGGGCTCACTTGGATTTTTCGCCCTCGCCCTGCTGGTCGGTCGGGCTGGGTATATACAGCGCATACTTGGTGCTGACTTGAGAGGAGCGCCTTCAGTGTTGGAATTGAAAAGTCAGGCGTGCCTGCAAAAATAATTTTCATAAGTGCTTGTGAATAGAGGTTAGGCAGGTGACTCAGACGAAGGTTTAGCTTGCTCTTTATCTAGGCGCTCGAGTTTTTTGCGGATCCTACTGCGTTTCAACGGTGATAAATAATCAACAAATAATTTGCCGTCAAGGTGATCAATTTCATGCTGAATACAAATGGCGAGTAAGCCGTCAGTTGTCAGTTCGAAAGGCTTGGCATCCTTATCCAGCGCGGTGACTGTTATTGTTTCGGCGCGTTCAACGTCTTCGTAGTAGCCAGGCACAGATAGACACCCCTCTTGGCCTAACTCAACCCCTTCTTTATGTGTGATGACCGGGTTGATAAAGCATAAAGGCTGATCTTTTTCTTCTGAAACGTCAATGACTATGAGACGTTTATGGATATTGACTTGCGTGGCCGCAAGGCCAACGCCCGGGGCGTCGTACATCGTCTCCAGCATGTTGCTGACAATGATACGTAACGCATCATCGATGACATGGATTTCTTTCGCTTTTGTGCGAAGTCGCTTATCGGGAAAATGGAGAATATTTAATTTAGCCATAATTTATAGTTGTCAGTCTAGAGTGTGAGCCTGTACTCAAATGTTTAATAAGGGATTCTACAGAGTTTAAGTTAAACTTTGAATAGGAGATATTTTAAGCTAGACTGTGAGTATCAATTAAAATGCCAATAAAAGGGAATCTCATGGATTTAAAAAAAGTAATTGGACTGGCTGTCGGGGTGGTTTTATGCTGGAATGTGGCGGCCAATAGTGAGGTTGAGCTGAATCCTTCGCATCCTGATGAGTATATGGTTGTTAAGGGCGACACACTATGGGATATCTCTGAGCGTTTTCTACGAACACCGTGGCGCTGGCCAGATATTTGGCAAGTTAATGAGCAAATAGAAAACCCACACTTAATTTACCCAGGTGATGTTATTGAGCTGGCTTTTGTAGATGGTAAGCCCGTGCTACGGTTAAAGCGAGGTGACAAAAGGTTATCGCCAGCGGTGCGTCGTTTAAATATTGACGAGGCTATTCCAATGATCCCTGTGGATGCGATAGCTGCTTTCCTAAACAGCCCTAGAGTAATGACGGAAGATGAATTTAACTTAGCACCTTATGTTGTTGCGTTTGAAGATGAACATATTCTTGGAAGTGCTAACTTTAAGGCATATGTTCGATCGCTAGATGAGGGTGCGGCAGCAGGATATAGTGTTGTTCGTCAAGGTGAAGAGTATAAAGATGGTGAGACAGGTGAATCATTAGGTTTCGAGTCTATCTTTATCGCAGAATCCGCGGTGGAGCGCCTTGGTGACCCTGCAACCGTCATGCTATCAAAGACCACCCGTGAAGTACGCAAAGGCGATCGCTTATTGGCCACACTAGAAGGCGGTGTAATACAGAATTACTACCCACATGTGCCAACGGCTGAGATAAAAGGTCGGATTATAGGCGCACCTAATGGGGTGATGCAAATTGCAAAGTTCGATGTTGTAGCCATAGACCGTGGTGAACAGGATGGTATTGAGGTTGGGCATGTGTTACGAATTGACCAAGCTGGAGAAGACATTAGAGATGTTGTCGCAGGAGGCGCTGAAACAGTTAAGCTGCCAGATGAAAAGTCGGGTATCTTGATGGTTTTTCGTGTGTTTGAACGAGTGAGTTATGGGCTAGTGATGGAAGGGAGTCGTGTCATTCACCGACTAGATATCGTGCGAACACCATAGGTTTTAATGAAAGTAACCAATAAGCTTGGCGATGATATGTCGTCAGGCTTTTCTATTGAAAGGCTACGTGATTGGCTTATTTTATGGCGAGTAGAGGGAGTCGGTGCGAAAACATACCTCGCTTTATTAGACATATTTAAAAGCCCTTCTGATGTCCTGTCTGCGAGTACGAATGACTTAAAAAACGCGAAGTTGTCAGACGCAGTTGTCCAGAAAATAAAAAGTATTGATGGTTCAGTTATTGAGCCCGATTTAGCGTGGCTGAAGCAGAGTGACTGTCATGTTATGTGCTGGCATGATGATGACTACCCAGCCTTACTCAAAGAGATTCCAGATCCACCGCCACTTTTGTTTGTGCGAGGAGATCGTTCATTATTAAGTTCCATGCAGTTAGCTATCGTTGGGACACGTAGCCCATCACCTATGGCGTTGAAAACAACGCATGCATTTGCAAAAAGCTTGGCATCATTTGGCTTAACCATTACCAGCGGCCTTGCCCTGGGAGTTGACCAGGCCGCACACTATGGCGCACTGGATGCATCTAAAAAAACCATAGCAGTTGCTGCAACAGGGTTAGACCGAGTTTACCCAGCGAACCATAAGCCCTTAGCAAAAGAAATTATTAAAACGGGTGCGATTGTGTCAGAATTTCCAATTGGAACGCAACCAAGGCCTGGTTACTTCCCAAGAAGGAACAGAATTATTAGTGGCTTAAGCCTGGGTGTTTTGGTGGTAGAAGCAACCATTAAAAGTGGAACCTTGGTCACGGCTAAACATGCAATGGAACAGGGGCGAGAGGTGTTTGCTATGCCAGGCTCTATCCACAACCCGTTGGCAAAAGGCTGTCATCACCTAATCCGGCAAGGTGCTAAACTGGTAGAGACTGCGGAGGATGTGCTTGAAGAATTAGGGAGCTTGTCCTGTGTTGTTGCAGACGACGTGGGTGTAAAACCGGAGCAGCTGGCTAGAGTATCATTAGAGGCAGATTACTTGATGCTACTTGAAAAAATTGCTTTTGACCCCATTTCGGTTGATGATTTGGTAATGGAAACAAAACGTACAGCAGAAGAAGTTTCCTCTATGCTGCTGGTATTGGAGCTAGAAGGGCTAGTATCATCTGCTCCAGGTGGGTTTTTTTACCGCTGTGTAATTGACTAAGTTGAGATGAATTTGGAAAAAATGAAAGAAACTATTTTTGATGTGTTGGTCTACCTTTTCGAGCATTATATTGATGTGGGTGACGAGCAAGTGATGGAGCAAGGTAAACTAAAGTCTGAGTTACTAGAGGCTGGGTTTAGTGAAAACTATGTTGATAGAGCGTTTGACTGGATGGATGAGTTAACGAGCCTGCCGGTAACGGCAATAGAAAACTATCTTGGGCAATCCTCAATGAGAATTTACTCACCAGAGGAACGGCAACGTTTCGATGTGGATGCACAAGGCTTCTTATTGTTTTTAGAGCAAGCAGGCATTATTGACTCAAGCCGACGAGAGTTGATTATTGATAGAGCGATGGCTTTAGGCGATACGGTGCTAACGGTGGATCATATTAAGTGGGTGGCGTTAATGGTGCTATTTAGCCAAGCCGGAATGGAAGGCCATTATTCACAAATGGAAGAGCTGGTATACGGCGACATTCCATTTGAATTACATTGAGTCAAATATGTTAAATTTAGTCATTGTAGAATCACCAGCAAAAGCGAAGACCATTGAGAAGTACCTAGGAAAAGGCTTTCAAGTTTTAGCGTCTTACGGACACGTACGAGACCTTATTCCGAAGGAAGGAGCGGTTGATACCGAGCACGACTTCAAGATGAAGTACTCGATGGTTGAGCGTAATCAACGACATGTTCAAGCGATTACTAAGGCAATGAAAAAAGCCGACACCCTTTATCTCGCGACCGATCCAGATAGAGAGGGAGAAGCTATTTCATGGCACGTATCCGAGTTATTGAAAGAGAAAAAGCTGCTGAAGGATAAGCCGGTATACCGGGTTGTTTTTCATGAAATTACCAAAAAATCCATTCAAGCAGCGATTAAGGAGCCACGTGAGCTATCGATGGATATGGTCGATGCACAACAAGCACGGCGTGCACTGGATTACCTAGTTGGCTTTAATTTATCGCCCTTGCTTTGGAAAAAAATTAGAAGGGGCTTATCAGCAGGCCGTGTACAAAGCCCGGCATTGCGACTTATTGTTGAGCGAGAGCTAGAAATTGAAGCGTTTAAAAAACGTGAATACTGGTCGATACACTCCAAAGTGTCAGCCAGTGAGCAAGCTTTTAAAGCAAAGTTAACTCACTTTGATGGTGAAAAACTGAGCCAATTTAGTGTGACCGATGAACAGCGTGCGAAAGAAATAAAAGATGCTATCGAGGCCGTGGCGGTAGGCCAATTACTGGTTAATAAGCTGCAAAAGAAACAACGCAAGCGGAATCCAGCGGCACCATTTACAACATCGACGTTGCAACAAGAAGCGGCCAGAAAGCTAGGGTTTACAACCAAAAAAACCATGCAGATTGCGCAGCAATTATATGAAGGGGTTAGTATTGGTGGTGAGTCGACTGGTTTGATCACCTATATGCGTACCGACTCAGTTAACTTGGCCGATGAGGCAGTAGGTGATATTCGACAATTGATTGAGCAACGTTATGGTAAGCAGAATGTCCCTGCAAAGCCGAATGTTTATAAAACAAAGTCAAAGAACGCACAAGAGGCGCATGAAGCGATTCGCCCAAGTTTAGTGAGTAAAATCCCAGAAGAAATTAATGGTTCGCTAAGCAAAGATCAGTATAAGCTGTACTTGCTTATATGGAAAAGAGCAGTGGCGTCGCAGATGGCACATGCGGTGATTGATATGGTTAGCGTTGATTTAACCTGTGGTCAAGACCATACCTTCCGTGCAACAGGTTCGACGGTCAATAAGCCAGGCTTTATGTCGGTTTACTTGGAAGGCAAGGATGACAGTAAGGATGAGGATGATAATAAGGAAAACTTACTGCCGCCGATGAAGGAAGGCGAGTTGATAGACTTGCTTGAAGTAGTACCTAATCAACACTTCACTGAGCCACCACCAAGGTATGGTGAGGCAAGCCTGGTTAAGGCACTGGAAGAATTTGGTATTGGCCGGCCGTCAACCTATGCATCGATTATTTCTACCCTGCAAAATCGTGAGTATGTAGAAATAGAACAAAAACGTTTTTACCCAACCGATGTTGGGCGGATTGTTAACAAGTTTTTAACGCAGCATTTTACCAACTATGTTGATTATGATTTTACCGCCAAGTTAGAAGACGATCTAGATGCTGTTTCAAGGGGTGAAATGAAATGGTTGCCATTAATGAAAAAATTCTGGCAACCGTTTAAAAGCTTGATAGATGATAAGGAAGTGAGTGTCCAGCGCAGTGATGTGACTCAAGAAGCAATGGATGAAAAGTGCCCAGAGTGTGGTAAACAATTGTCTATTCGTTTGGGGCGAAATGGCCGCTTTATTGGTTGTACCGATTACCCTGAGTGTAGCTATACCCGTAACTTGAATGAGGATGCTGCCGCGGCAGAACCTGAGGTAGTGGAAGGAAGAAGCTGCCCTAAGTGTGAGTCTAATCTGATTACCCGAACCGGTCGTTATGGTAAATTTATCGGCTGTAGTTCGTATCCAGACTGCAAGCACATGGAACCATTAGAGAAACCTAAAGACACACAAGTTGTTTGCCCTGATTGTAAAAAGGGAACAATTCTGGAACGCAAATCTCGTAAAGGGAAGATATTCTATTCTTGTTCTAACTACCCTAAGTGCAAGTATGCGCTGTGGAATGAACCGATAAATGAAGCGTGCCCAAATTGTAACTGGCCAATATTGACCGTTAAAACAACTAAGCGTAGAGGGGCAGAGAAAGTTTGCCCACAACAGGAATGTAGTTATGTAACACCCTGTGAAGAAATAGCTAAACCAGATTAACTAAAAGAAAAGGTAAAGTATAGTAATGAAAAAACAACAAGCATTTGTCGCCGTTTTAATGGGTTCAGACTCTGATTTTCCAGTTATGCAGTCCACCTTAGGTGTTTTGAAAGACCTGAATATTCCGTTTGAAGTAAGAGTGACTTCCGCGCATAGAACACCTGCTGAAACACATGAGTATGTTACTGGTGCCGATCAACGTGGTTGCGCGGTATTTATCGCTGCTGCGGGCTTAGCGGCGCACTTAGCGGGCGCGGTGGCTGCCAATACTGTTAAGCCAGTTATTGGGGTCCCTTTAGATGCAGGCTCGTTACAAGGGATGGATGCCTTATTATCGACGGTTCAAATGCCCGGCGGAATTCCAGTGGCCTCAGTTGCTATTGGTAAGCCTGGCGCGAAGAATGCAGCCTATTTGGCGGCTCAAATAATGGCTTTGGCAGATACAGAGCTTGCCCAGCGTGTTCTGGCTGATAGAAAAGCGTCGGCAGAAGCTGTTATTAAGAAAAATCAAAAATTGCAGGATAGTTTGTAAAGAGAGCAGTTTAGGCTAGCGAACGATGACACTAATGACTGGGCAAAAGGAACGCTTTGTTAAGCAGCTTAGAAAAGGTGGCTTAGTGGCATACCCAACAGAAGCGGTGTTTGGTTTAGGCTGTGACCCGTTAAACGAGGGCGCAGTTAATAAACTGCTCACCTTGAAGGAAAGAAGCTGGGAGAAAGGCTTAATACTAATTGCAGCTAACATGAAGCAGTTAGACCTCTATGTAAAGCGAGTCCCAGAGCGAATTACCAATAAAATGCTAAGTTCTCATGATGAGGCCATAACGTGGTTACTGCCGGCAAAAGAAAGTGTACCTCAGTGGTTGAAGGGGGCGAGTCAGTCAATTGCCGTTAGGTTGGTTCAGCACCCATTGGCCAAAGAGCTTTGTGAATTGGCAGGTAGCCCCTTAGTATCAACCAGTGCCAATAAAACTGGGCAGGCACCGCTAGTATCAGCAGAGCAGGTTCGTGTAGCATTTAGTGCTGCTGGTGTCTTTATAATTGATGGTGAGGTTGGTTCGGGTAAGCAAACTAGTCAGATTATAGACCCGTTCTCGAATAAACGATTTCGTTAACTTTAAAAAATATTGATCAATGTCAGCAGTTAATGTTCAGCAGGTAAGGGAGTATTTTTTAATCCTACAAGATTCGATTTGTGTGGCTTTAGAAGAGCTTGAGAAGAAAGGGTCTTTTGTAGAGGAGTGCTGGGAACGGGCTGGTTTAGGTGGAGGTGGTCGAACACGTGTGCTAGAAAATGGTGAAACCTTTGAGCAAGCGGGCGTTAACTTTTCTCATGTCCAAGGTGGCAGCTTACCCAGTTCAGCAACAGACCATAGGCCTGAGCTTATTGGTCGGCACTTTGAGGCGTTAGGGGTTTCATTGGTGATACACCCGCGCAACCCTTATGTACCCACCTCGCATGCCAATGTACGTTTCTTTATCGCTGAGAAGAAAGGTGAAGAGCCCATCTGGTGGTTTGGCGGAGGGTTTGACCTGACGCCTTATTATGCTTATATAGAGGATGTTGTGCATTGGCACAAGCAGGCGAAAGAGGCCTGTGACCCTTTTGGTGAAGAGGTTTATCCTCACTATAAGAAATGGTGTGATGATTATTTTTACCTGAAACATCGGCAGGAACCACGAGGCGTGGGAGGTTTATTTTTTGATGATTTGAATACAGGGGGCTTCGATCACTGTTTCAAACTGACTAAAAGTGTCGGTGACCACTTTATTCCAGCTTATGCGCCCATTGTTAAACGCAGGCAAGGGCAAGTTTTTACTGATAAAGAAGTTAGTTTTCAGCACTATCGACGTGGACGTTATGTCGAATTTAATTTAGTGTGGGACAGGGGAACACTTTTTGGTTTGCAGACGGGAGGGAGGACCGAGTCTATTCTTATGTCGTTACCGCCAAAAGTCAGTTGGCGATATAACTGGGAGCCAGAAGCGGACTCCCCTGAGAAAGTACTTTATGATACCTTCCTGCAGAAAAAAGACTGGCTGAATTTAAACGGGTAAGCTATGAGTGCGGAGTGGGTTCATCTAACGCAAGCTGACTTGACTCGGCTAGCCGATTTTTTTCAGCCAGCTGTTGAATTACATTATCTAAGCCACCGCTTTCTCGAATGCTCTTAGCAAAACTACTGCGGTAATTGGTCACCATGCTAATCCCTTCGATCATTACGTCATAGGTCTTCCAGACCCCTTCTTTACTGATAGCCATACGATAGTTGACTGCAACCGGTGGTCGAGAAGGCTGGATAACTTCAGTTTTCACAAGGGTGCGTTTTGCCTCAGGTTCAAGAGACATGGGTAAAAAGTGTATGGACCATTCACCAAACTCATTAAAAGAAGATGCATAGGTGTTAACAAGGAGCGTTTTAAACTCCCTTTGAAAAGCTACCTTCTGCTCATCAGATGCTTTGCGCCAGTACTTGCCAAGAACTAATCTAGATATTTTTTCAAGGTCGAGTTGCGGTTCAATAATATCATTCACTAATATTAATGCGTAGTCACGATCTCCCAGCCTTTCGCTATTTTCTTTAGCGGCGTTGTAGATCAGCTCAGACGTCTTTTGAATAGCTAGCTGAGGTGCATTCAAGTCTCGTGCTGTCGCACTGATTGAGGTGAACAGCACGAGGAAGCAGATGATTGTAATGAGTAGCCTATTATGTTTATCCATCAAAAATACTCCGAGTACATGGTTTTTACTATTTTATGTTTGTTGGGGCAAGTAACGTTAACGTTAGCCTATATTTTCTATGGGCCCATTTTATGGGTATTGTGGATATAAAGGTAGTGGATTTTTAGCATAATTGTGGAAAAGTGTTAATAAATAAACCTATGTTTGGCCTAATAAGTTGAGTTTTAGTGCGCTAAAAATTAGAGCTCGTTTCCAATATTGGTATTGTGCAGCTCACAAATAAATATATTTAAAGCGGTCGCTTGAGCAACTCGTTAGAATAGCCATTTATTAGTGATTTTTGATGGAGGGGAAGCGTGGAAAAAACAGAATCAAACTTAATGATTCCTACTCGAATGAGGCGAATGAGAGCCAGTGATTTTAGTCGTCGTTTAATGCGCGAAAATAAACTTAGCGTAGATGATCTAATTTACCCTGTATTTGTTATTGATGGCGAAAACCAACGCCAAGTCATTAATTCGATGCCAGGTGTCGAGCGTTTAAGCATGGATTTATTGCTTAAAGAGGCAGCGACGATTTATCGCTTAGGCATCCCTGCGATAGCTATTTTTCCAGTGACCGATCCAGCGGGAAAAACAGACTTAGCCGATGAGGCATGGAACCCACAAGGTTTAGCGCAGCGAACCGTTAGGGCATTAAAAGAGGTCTTGCCAGAACTAGGGGTGATTACCGATGTAGCGTTAGACCCATTTACCTCACATGGGCAAGATGGCCTTATCGATAAAAGGGGCTATGTATTAAATGATGAAACGGTTGAGGTGCTTGTAAAACAGGCACTTTCACATGCTGAGGCGGGTGCCGATATTGTTGCACCATCGGATATGATGGATGGTCGTGTGGCTGCGATACGTGATGCCTTAGAGCAGGCCGGCTATACTAATACAAAAATCCTGGCATATTCAGCAAAGTATGCCTCTAGTTTTTATGGCCCATTTAGAGAAGCCGTTGGCTCTGCAGGGCAGCTAGGGACAGCGAATAAATACAGTTACCAAATGGACTGTGCTAACAGTGATGAGGCAATAGCTGAAGTGGCGTTGGATATTGAAGAAGGTGCCGATATGGTGATGGTCAAACCTGGTATGCCTTATTTGGATATTATTCGCCGAGTTCGTGATGAGTTTGATGTGCCTGTTTTTGCTTATCAAGTTAGCGGTGAGTACGCAATGATTAAAGCAGCAGCACAAAATGGCTGGTTAGATGAAAAAGCGGCTGTGTTGGAGGCGTTGTTAGCGTTTAAGCGGGCAGGTGCCAACGCGGTACTGAGCTATTTTGCAAAAGACGTTGCGCGTTGGTTACAACAATAAGTTAGGAGATATTAATGGATAAATACGCAGTTGTTGGCTTTCCTATAGGGCATAGTATGTCACCTGCTATTCATGCACAATTTGCAGCGCAAACGGGGCAAAATTTAAGTTATAGCGCGATTGAAGTTAGACCGGAGGTGTTTGACCAGGCGTTATCCGATTTTTTTCAGTCAAATGGGCAAGGGCTAAACTGTACCGTACCACTGAAGGAACTGGCTTTTGAGAAAGCTGACCAGCTCACTGAACGAGCACAGTTTAGTGGTGCCGTTAATACGTTAAAGTTAATGGAAGACGGCTCCTTGTTGGGTGACAATACCGATGGAATTGGTTTGCTGACAGACCTAACCGATAATCTAGGTTTGTCGCTATTAAATAAGCGGGTGTTGGTTTTAGGTGCGGGTGGTGCTGCTCGTGGGATACTGGGGCCCCTGCTAGAGGCAAAACCATCAATGCTATATTTAGCAAACAGAACGGTTGCTAAGGCTGAGCTGATGGAAAAAATATTTTCGCCTATAGGGCGTATCGATGCCTGCAGCTACGAAGCGCTAGCAGGTAAACAGTTTGACTTAGTAATTAATGCCACCTCTGCCAGTCTTAGCGGGCAACTACCACCCCTTGCGGACAACCTTCTTGCAAGCGGAGCGGTGTGTTATGACCTAGCATACAGCAAGAAACCCACAGCCTTTATTGAGTGGGCGAATGTACAAGGGGCGGCCTTGTCGGTAGATGGTCTAGGGATGCTGGTTGAGCAAGCCGCTCATGCCTTTTATTTATGGCGCGGGGTTATGCCGGACAGCGAGCTAATGCTAAAGGCGATTAGAGTAGCTGGCTAATGAGCTTAGTGCAGGTTTTGCTGGCGAGTAAACTTTAGTAGTTTTTGTAGGGTGTGGAATGATGTTTTGTCGACTTGTTGAAAAGAGATGCCGATACCATCAGCCTTTGTGTGCGCAACCTTTGCGTTTAAATGATGCCGTTTATGGTGGTTACCTTGGTGCAAATAAAAGCTTAGAGTAGCCTCAGTTCCCATGCTAACAAACGAGTCATCTGTTTCCAAGTACATCCCACCTAAACTGAAATCTCTGCTAGTGCAGTCAATTTTTTTATCGTTGAATACGACAGTAACAGGAAGTTTTAAGGGGGACCTTAAGCATAAACGGGGTTCCATTTTCCTTCTCCTTTTTCGGGTGAGTCTTTTGGGCGTGTAAAAGACCTACCGGGCTTTATACCTTTCAATGGCTCTAAATTAAGTTTGTCGGCAGGCAGTGGCTCTGGGTGGATAGGTATTATGCCTTGATAAGACAGGTTGATTAACACAGGGTTATCACTGTTAGCCCTCTCTAGCCCCAAGTCATTAATGGGTGAAACGAGTACTTCACTCATAATCGAGTGCGCCCTATCATTGGAGGCGTTGCTTGGCCGATATAAAAACTCCTCAGTATATAGCTGAATGCTTTCGCCTAAAGTAGGCTGACGGGCAAAGGTAAATTCATCCATGGTCTACTCCTTTTTAAGGGATATATCCATATAGGATAGTTGAAGATAACTATTGTTGCTCGGATAAATACTTATTTTTAAGTAGAACATAGCTTTGGGGCGAATAACTTAAAAAGCGCTCTTCTTTTTCATTAATGCGACGAGCTTTTTTTACTGGAGAGCCAACATATAAATAACCACTATCGAGAACTTTCCCCGGGGGAACTAAACTGCCTGCACCGACCATAACGTTATCGTTAACGACGGCACCATCCATAACAATAGCTCCCATACCAATTAAACATTTATTACCAATATTGCAGCCATGTAAGGTGACGTTATGCCCAATTGTTACGTCATCACCAATAATGAGTGGGTAGCCATTAGGGTTAAAATCACTAGCGTGAGTAACATGCAGTACACTACCGTCTTGAATATTAGAGCGTTGGCCAATTTTAATGTGATGTATATCGCCACGAACCACCGCCAAGGGCCAAATAGAGACATCGGCGGCCAGCTCAACATTGCCAATGACCACAGCGCTTGGGTGAATGAAAGTGGAGTTGTTGAGTGACGGGGTTTGACCATCAAAAGATTTAGCGGGCATAAGAGGGTTCCTGTTCTATACTCTAGCGAGTAATGTTTAATGGGAGAACGTATGAGTGTATCAGGGTTTATAGTGATAGCTGTAATGGTTGTGACAGTGAGTTATAGTATCGCGTTATATAATAGCTTGGTGAGAGTGAAACATAGTGTGTCTAAGGCGTGGTCTAATATTGATGTGTTACTTAAGCAGCGCCATGATGAGCTGCCTAAATTAGTGGCTACCTGCCAACAATATATGAAGCATGAGCAAGAAACGCTAGAAAAAGTAATGCTCGCTCGCTCTGGTGTGTCGAGTGCTTTGGGGCAATCGAATGTGGGGGCTTTAGGCCAGGCAGAAACACAAATGCGTCAAGGTTTGATGAATTTATTTGCCGTTGCCGAGGCCTACCCAGACCTGAAAGCGAATGAGTCATTTCAATCGTTACAAAAACGGATTAGTCAATTAGAAAATAATATTGCAGATAGGCGTGAGTTTTATAATGAAAGCGTCAATATCAATAATGTGCGGATTGAACAATTCCCTGATATCTTGATTGCTCGTTTTTTTAAATTTATGCCATTTGAATTACTTGACTTTGAAGATGCTGAGCTAGCGGATGTGAATGTGAAGGCCTTATTTGAATGATGGCTGAAGCCTCTCAAGAACTCTTAAGGCTACCCGTTGAAGAGTTTTGGTTGTACTCTTCATTGGTCTGCATCGCCACCTTAGTGTGCCTATATTATTTTTTTCGATGCTCTTTCCGTTACCGAATGATGCAAAATATGCCGACGTCATTAATACGCTCAGCAGCACAAGGCTATAATGAATTTAAAGGTCACGCAGCCTTGTTACCAGGTGACCCCATTATTGCACCCTTAACCCGTATTAACTGTGTTTGGTATGAGTATACCGTTGAAGAGAAACAGTCACACTATGTGCGTGGGCGAAGACGTTCAACATGGCGGCTTCATGAAACAGGGGTTAGTGAAGGGGTTTTTTTTTTAGAGGGTGTAACTGGGAACGCGATTATTGACCCTGATGATGCAGAAGTGATTCATTCAGTATCGGATACCTGGTATGGCAGTACAGCACACCCTAGTGCGGGTCCCCGTGGCTTTAGCTCTAGGCCTATTTCGTTTGGTAAGCGCTACCGTTACCATGAAAAGCGTATCCATGCAGGTGACCCATTATATGTTCTCGGGGAATTTAAGACCCATCAGCCACTTGAGCCAAGCCATCAACAAGAAACGTTAATGGCATTATTGAAAAGCTGGAAGAAAGCACCTCAGCAGTTGCTGAATCGGTTTGATACAGACCGTAGTGGAGAAATTGAACCGAATGAGTGGGATAAGGCGGTTATTTTAGCGAAGAAACAAATCGCTCAAGAGCAGTTAGAGCCTAGAAAGCAGAGCGTGAACCATATAATTAAGAAACCGGCAGAACCTCGGCAGCCTTTTTTAATTTCAGCAAAAGATGAGGAAAAGCTCACTCAGCACTTTAAATATCGGTCATGGATAGCCCTAACACTATTTTTTACAATGGGCGTTCTAGCGGTATGGATGTTTAATATCCGTTTTGGATAGTGACTCAAACAGGTGGTTTATGCGAACATGATGTTTTTTTGATATGTAGAGCCCCATGCCAAACCCCTTATTAGACGAATTTGAGTTACCCCCCTTTTCCTCCATTAAAGCCGCTGATATTGAGCCAGCTGTCGATCAGCTACTAGCGGCAAATAAAAAAAGGTTGGATGAGCTATTAGCCGGTGGTGGCCCTTATACGTGGGCTAACCTTGTACACCCAATAGAACTTATGGACGACCAGCTTAGTCGCATGTGGTCACCGGTGAGCCACTTGAATTCAGTGATGAACAATGATGCGTGGCGAGATGCCTACTCAGCCTGTTTGCCAAAATTGAGCGAGTACAGCACTGAAGTTGGTCAAAATAAAGCCTTGTATGAGGCCTACCACTCAATAAAAGAGGGGGATGAATATGCACTATTAGACCCAGCGCAGCAGAAAATTATTGATGATGACATTCGTGACTTTGAATTATCAGGTGTTGCACTAACAGCCGTTAAGAAAAAGCGGTATATGGATATTTCACAGCAATTGTCATTATTAAGTAACCAGTTCGAAGAAAATTTGATGGATGCGACCAATGCATGGAGCAAGCTAATACTGGATGGAACAGCGTTAAAGGGGCTTCCCGATTCAGCCATGAGTTTATTGCGGCAGGCTGCACAGCAAAAGGAGCAAGAGGGCTGGCTATTAACACTGGAATTTCCCAGTTATTTAGCAATTATGACTTATGCCGATAATAGGCCGTTGCGGCATGACGTTTATCGTGCCTTTGTTACGCGAGCATCCGATCAAAGTGATGCAGCTGAGCAGTGGGATAATTCACAAATTATGGCGGATATTGTGAAATTGAGGCATGAAAAGTCAGAGCTTCTGGGCTTTGCTAGTTATGCAGACTTATCGTTAGCCACTAAGATGGCAGAGTCCCCTAGTGATGTTTTACAACTTCTAAATGAGCTTTCAGAGCGCTCTTTGCCGATGGCTAAAAAGGATATGGCCGAGTTAACATCGTTTGCAAAAGAGCAAGGGCATCAAGGGGATTTGGAAGCTTGGGATCTGAGTTATTACTCTGAAAAACTTAAAGAACAACGCTACCAATTTGCAGAAGAGGACGTTAAACCATACTTTCCGGCTAACCGAGTTTTGCCGGGAATGTTCTCAGTGGTCGAGAAGTTATTTGGCATCAAAATATCTGAGCTGAAAGGCGTGGATACCTGGCATAAAGACGTACAGTTTTTCGGCATATGTGATGAGTCTGGCCAGCAGCGAGGGCGTTTTTATATCGATTTATATGCAAGAGCTCATAAACGCGGAGGCGCATGGATGGATGAGTGCGTTACACGTTTTAAAAAGTTAAATGGCCTGCAGTTGCCAGTGGCATACTTAACGTGCAACTTTACCCCCCCAATTGGAGAAGACCCTGCTTTATTAACTCACAGTGAAGTTGAAACACTGTTTCATGAATTTGGTCACGGCTTACATCACTTATTAACACAAGTAGATTACTTAAGTGTGTCAGGCATTCATGGTGTTGAGTGGGATGCGGTAGAGTTGCCCAGCCAATTTATGGAAAATTGGTGCTGGCAGCTAGACGCTATGCCGCTCATCTCAGGGCATTACCAAACGGGCGAAGAGCTGCCTAAAGAGATATTTGATAAAATGTTGGCGGCAAAAAATTTCCAAGCAGGCATGCAAATGGTCAGGCAAATAGAGTTTTCTTTATTCGATTTTCGTATCCACCTAGAGTTTGATGAGCAGCAAGGTGCAAATATTAACGGCATTCTTCAGCAAGTTAGGAAGCAATTGAGTGTGGTTAAGACCCCTGAATTTAACCGGTTTCCAAATGGTTTCTCACATATATTTGCAGGCGGATATGGTGCTGGTTATTACAGTTATAAATGGGCTGAGGTGTTATCCAGTGATGCGTTTTCTTTATTTGAGGAGCAGGGTGTTTTTGATAAAGTGACGGGCCGTTCATTTTTACGCAATATTTTAGAAAAGGGTGGTAGTCAGGATGCCTTAACGCTATTTACCGCGTTTAGAGGGCGAAAGCCTACGATTGATGCCTTACTTAGACATACAGGCATAACGACTTAACATGTTAAAACGAGTTTTAATGGTGTTGCTCTGCCTGCCGCTACTGGCCCATTCTGCACATATTACCGATAAACTATTAGCGGGAATGTATGCCAAGCCAACTGACCAGGAGCAGCCTGTTAGGTTACTGCCAAGTGGTACACCGGTAGAGATTTTGGCAAAAAAAGGTGAGCTTTTAAATGTTAAATTAGTTGATGATAGTACTGGCTGGGTTGAGAAACGGCTTATAACCGAGACAATACCTGCAAACGTAAGGTTGCTAGAGCTGCAGAGCAAATATCGACAATTACAAGGGCGATTGGAAGCAGCAGAGGCACGTTTAGATAAGCAGCAAAAGTTGGTAGTGGAAAAGTTGCCTGCGCCTAGTGCCCTACTAAAGGATGCACAGCTTAGCACTGAGATGTCTAAAATAGGTCATGAGCTGCCGGCATCAACTGAACGTTCGAAAAACGAACAAGGTCTAGGCTTTATAGCCTTGTTAGGAATAACTGTTATAAGCCTTGTTGGTGGTGTGTTTCTGGGCGTATATCTTCAGGATAGGCGGCAACTTAAAAAGCACGGAGGCTTTCGAATTTAGCCAAGCGAAGCTGCTTAACTTAGCTTTTTAATATAAAAATATTGATAATCGTCATCGCGGTTAAAGGACAGCATTTGATGTGCAGACTTATCGATAAAAACACCAATGTCCAAATGTGCAGCGGGGTCAGTGGCAATGACTTTGATAACAGACCCGTTCTCGGTTTTTGCTAAAAACTGTTTAAGCCTTAGTAAGGGGAGGGGGCAGTTTAAGCCGCTGACATCAAGTACTACATCGTATTGCATATCTTCGTGTGTGTATAAATGTTATTTTGTGATTGAAATGAACGACCGACAGCCTTAAAGGAGCTTATGAATTATAAAGACTTGCGTGATTTTATCTCAAAACTTGAAGAGTTGGGTGAGTTAAAACGAATTTCTGAGGAAGTTGACCCGAATTTAGAAATGACGGAAATTTGTGACCGTGTACTTCGGCAAGAAGGCCCAGCGCTATTGTTTGAAAACCCTAAGGGCTACTCAACGCCAGTTTTAGCTAATTTATTTGGTACACCTAGGCGGGTCGCTTTGGGTATGGGGCAAGATAGTGTGGACGCATTAAGCGGTGTCGGTGAAGTGCTGGCGGCACTTAAAGAACCGGAGCCACCTGCTGGATTAAAAGATGCTTGGGCAAAGTTACCTATCTACAAGCAGGTGCTAAATATGGCACCTAAAGAGGTTAAAAAACCCTTGTGCCAGCAAGTCGTTATTGAAGCCGATGAGGTGGACTTAGCAAAATGGCCAATACAAACTTGTTGGCCAGGTGATGCAGGGCCGTTAATTACTTGGCCATTAGTGATTACTAAAGGCCCCAACGCTAAACGACAAAACTTAGGCATTTACCGGCAACAAGTGATTGGCCGAAACAAAGTGATTATGCGTTGGCTGGCACATCGTGGCGGTGCCCTAGATTTCAAGGCTTGGCAAGAAGCAAACCCCGGTGAGCCCTTTCCAGTTGCAGTAGCATTGGGGGCAGATCCAGCCAGTATACTAGCAGCTGTAACACCCGTACCTGATAGTTTGTCAGAGTATGCATTTGCAGGGCTGCTGCGTGGTTCAAAAACAGATATCACACGCTGCTTAACGCATGACTTGCAAGTGCCAGCTAGTGCAGAGTTTGTTTTGGAAGGGTATATCTACCCAGATGAGATGGCTGATGAAGGCCCCTTTGGTGATCACACTGGTTACTATAATGAAGTGGAACGTTTCCCCGTTTTCACTATTGAACGAATCACTCATCGAAAGAACCCCATTTATCACTCAACCTATACCGGTAAACCACCTGATGAACCCGCTATTTTAGGGGTGGCATTGAATGAAGTATTTGTGCCAATACTGAAAAAACAGTTTACGGAAATTGTGGACTTTTATTTGCCCCCTGAAGGGTGCTCATACAGAATGGCGATTGTGAGCATGAAGAAGCAATACCCAGGTCATGCGAAGCGAGTAATGTTTGGTGTTTGGTCATTTTTACGCCAGTTTATGTACACAAAGTTTGTGGTCGTGACCGATGATGATATTGATGTTCGTAACTGGGAGTCGGTTATTTGGGCAATGACAACGCGAGTTGATCCGGTGCGAGATATGACGGTAATAGAGAATACCCCCATTGACTACTTGGACTTTGCTTCGCCAGTATCAGGTTTGGGGTCAAAAATGGGCGTGGATGCAACTAATAAATGGTCGGGTGAAACAAATCGAGAGTGGGGAACACCCATTGTGATGGAGACTTCAGTAAAGCAAAAGGTTGATGACCTATGGGCTAAGCTTGGATTGGATGAGCTTAGCGAATAGTGTGACTGGTCAGTTACTTTGCCGGAAGAGTGATGCCTGATTCGTTTAGCGACGGCGGGTTTTGACTCACCGGCAAATCTAAGCTTAACTCTAAGCCCGACTTATAACAGCGGTTGGCATGCTCCACAGGGTGGTCTTGTTTTTCATGGAGATGGCCCATTAATAAGTAAGCCATACTGCTGGGTTTGATCGAAAGGCTTTTGTCTAAATAGTCCTTTGCTTTTCCTAACAGCCCTTGCTGCATACATAATTGGCCCAGAATATTCAAAATATTGATATGCGAAGGCTCCTTTTTTAACCATTTCTCTAACTGCTGAATTTTCTTACTTCGATCAATGTCTAACAAGCCATAAAGTCTCAGTAAGTTTGAGTTCACTTGCTTATGAAGACTTTTTAAAAGAATGCTCTCAGCATGTTCACTTTGCTGGCTTTGAATAAGGGACTGGGCATAAGCCGCTGCATAAGCTGGGATGGTTTTTTGCCCCTTATCCAGCGTATTCCAAAGAGACGTTAGTGATAAGCCTGGTTTGTTAAATAAATGCGTAAGCATGTCATTTTCAATAAGCTTCCACTGGTCCATGGCGATCATTTTATGGGCCCTAATTGACGGAAGTAATAAGTGCAAGGCCTCCCAGTCTTTGAGTTGATGATAGGTTTTCATCAATAAAACAAGTGCCGCTGGTTGTGTCGGGTTGTCTGTATGAAGTTGTTGTAAAGAGGCCAGTGCTTGTTCCAATTGACCAGCCGAAAACTGAAGTTCGGCACGCATTAACTGAATGGCCTGTGTCTGCCCTGGCAGCGCCTTTGTCGCTTTGACCAAATACTGGTCCCTACGCTCATAAGCACCCTGGGATTGTGCTGCCTGGGCAGCGCTTATATAGTTTAACAAGGGTGTGGCGCTTTGCGACGCATGTTTAAGTAAGCGTTTCTCAGAGCGCTTCCAATGGCCTTCCGCAGCGTCAATTACACCGTCACTTAACTCGCGCTGCGAGCGGATTTGTTTATGCTGAGTGCGCCATAGAGCAAGCGCCTTGGGCAGCTTTTTAACATTAAAGAAAAGTCGGATACTCAGGTAAGCAATAATAAAACTAATAAGGATTAAAAAAACTAGGACGGCTAGCGATGTTTCAATAGAAATATCACCATACGTTAATAAAACAAAGCCAGGGTCTATATGAACTAAGTATGCCAGCCCTGTTGCAATAATAAGGGCGCTAATAAAGGTTAACGTTAATCTCATGGCGATTTAGTGGGAGGCTGTTGTAAGGTGCTGGGACTAGCTAGTGGCTTGTTTTCTTGTGCTTTAACGTTGGCCTTGGGCGAGCTTGTTTGCTGCTCTTCAATTGCTAAAATAGGTAGCTCATTTAGCAATTTTAATGACAAGGCAATGGAGGGGTAGCTGGCCTTAATGGTCAGGCTTTTTAGCTGAGCTAACTCGCTTGTTACTAATGTTACGGTCTTGTCTGTGGCATCAAAGTAATCGCTAATCCATTGTGACGTAATATTGATACACGCTAGGTATAAGGCTTGATCCTGGTTGATTAAGGCAAGCCTAGCCGCTTCCAGTTTGAGCGCTAAATTTTTCTTAATAAGCTCAACTTGCTCGGGGGTCATGGTGGCAGCTAATGGTTTGTCATGGCGACGAACCACGATAAGCTTACTAAAGGTCTCCCAAGCATTATCAATGGTTTCTTGGAGGCTTTCAGGCATGTTAGGGGACGTGCCTATGTGAGCTGCTTGAGCCGTACCAGCATGCGGTGTGTGAACGTGCATATGGCCGACCAGTGACTCTAGCGCAATGAGTTGGGCAGAAATGCCGACTAAATCAGGCTGAGGAGCATTTTTTAAACTGCTTATTTCCTTCGCTAACTGGTCACGTACTTTAAAGGTTAATGGGTCACCATTTTGCTTGAGCCGGGCATCGGCCGACTGCAAAGCAATAATCGCAGTGTCTACATCACCGACTAATTGAAGGCGAATATTGGCTAAGTTAACAAGGTATTGAGCCTCTGCAATAAGCCACTGCCGCTTGTTTTTGCCCATTTGCTTTTCTATACGCGCAACTTTGTCATTGGAAATGAGTTGAGTGCGATTAAACTGCTCAGTCAGCGTCGTTAGGTTTGCACTTAATGACTGATTAGTTTTAAGTAGCGAGGCAACTTGCCTGAGAGTATCTTGGTGGTTTTTTAAAGAGAGCTCTGACTGATACATGCTTTGTTGCTGAAGCTGAATATAAGCAAAGTAACTGCCCCCCGATGCGAGGAAGACAAAAAATATTGTGAGCCAAGCAAGAAAATTGGACGGTTTTTTAGTTACCGCTGTTGGTTGCCCCTTCTTGTCAGCTGCTTTAGGCGCTTGTGGTTTAGTTTTTTCTTGCTTGGTAGTCATCACGGTTACCCAAGGGTGTAAAACAAAGAGTATAACGTGTTTAATTTGATTCTTTAAAGAATAAATTATTCAAGGAATGGTCAGTTTTTAGTATAAAAGGGGTGCTTACAACGAGTTTTTTTGCGAAAACTATAGGCTTCTTAGGAAACGTCAATATTAGGTTTAATGGGTATTTTGAACCTATAAATGCACGAGTGGTATTGCTTGTATGTGTCTCAAAAATCAGTTTTCTTAGCGTTAAGTAAGGCCAAGACTAAACCAGCATCACTTGCTTCATGGCTAACAAGGCATTGATGGCAACCCCGTTGAGAGGCGTAGTTAGCAATGCGTTGACTGTAAAAGATAAAAGTAGCCTGTTGCTGCAAATTTTTTATTTTTTCAGGAATAAGCTGGCATAGGTTATCTAAAGCCAATTGACTGGTAATGGTGACGTAATGAATTGCCTCAGTAGGTAACGGCTGAGGTGGCTGGGGAAGGCCGCGAGAATAGGCATCGAGTGTGCTGACATGCATGCCTTTCTTTTTGAGCTGATCAGCTAAAAATTGCCGGCCCCCTTGGCCTTTTACGATTAGGCAGCGCAGCTGTTTGGCAGGTGTGGGTAGTTGGTCCAGTAAAGCCTCCGAGTTGAAAGGTTTGTTGGCAATAATAAGCGGTGCCTGTCCTAACTGATTTAATGTTGTGGCCGTTTTGGGGCCGATAGCGATTAGTGTTGTTGCGCCTAATGGTGGCCATTTTTGTTGTAAGAGCATATCGGCTTGCAAGGCCGCATTAGGGCTAATAAATATGACGTAATCATAAAAGGGAAGGTTGCTAAGGACTTGCTGTGCTGAGCCAGGATTCGGGGCTGGAAAAATACCAATAGCTGGGTAAAGAATGGGCTGAAAGCCAGCCTCTTTTAATAAGGCAGATAAATTGGCCGTTTGCTCAACTGGCCGTGTGACCAGAACATTTTTTTTAGGGTCATGGGTCGGCATGGTGATAGAGCTTATCTAAAATAGCTTTGGCGCCATTGTCCAATAAACGAAGGGCGATGGTGTGGCCTATTTCTTCGGCTTGTTCTAGTGGCCCTTCTAATTGCTCTGTAATAAGGAGGCTTCCATCTGGCTCAGCGACTAAGCCATGCAAGCGTAAAGTAGATCCTTTGATGCGCGCATGGCCAGCAATAGGTGCTTGACAGCCGCCTTCTAGGGTGAAATTCATGGCGCGTTCGGCACTTACCCGAATGGCGGTTTCCGGGTCGTGAAGGCACTTAATGAGATTTAGAGTGGCTTGGTCACCTTGACGACACTCAACGCCGATGGCACCTTGGCCAATTGCGGCCAGCATTGTGTTGATCGGCAAGGCTTCTTTTATTCGCTTTTCAAACCCAAGGCGTATTAAACCAGCTGCCGCAAGAATAATGGCATCGTACTCATTATCATCTAGTTTTTTTAAGCGGGTGTTAACATTGCCGCGGAGTGATTTAATGATTAGGTCGGGCCTTAAGTTAAGCAATTGGCATTGTCGTCTTAGGCTAGATGTTCCTACAACAGCGCCTTGAGGTAGCTCTTCGAGGTTTGAGTAGTGGTTGGAAACAAACGCATCTCGGGGGTCTTCGCGCAATAAGATAGCCCCCATCTCTAAGCCTTCAGGCAATTGGGCAGGCACATCTTTCATCGAGTGAACGGCAATGTCAGCGTCACCGTTCAATATTCCCTGTTCAAGCTCTTTAACAAATAAACCTTTACCACCAATTTTTGCGAGAGGCGTGTCTAAAATTTTATCACCCTGGGTGACCATTTTTACGAGTTCAACAGTTAGTGAGGGGTGCGATTTTTTGAGCGTGCTAGCAACATGCTCTGCCTGCCAAAGGGCAAGAGGGCTACGGCGGGTTGCAATTCGGATAAGCGGCATTTTTTGTATTTATTTGTTAACGTAACTGCATTATAGCAGTGCGAACGAGTATTTTGAGTTAAGCAATTTTTTGCCGTAGATGTTTATTCAATTTAGCGTGGTGACGGCGGCTGATAACAAGAGTTGTGTCCGTGCCCAGTAAATGTAAGTGAAGTTCGCCAGATGAGGATTTTTGAACTGAACTAATGGCATTAATATTAACCAGCGCATTACGATGAATCCTAATGAAAGTGCTGTGGAATTCTTGCTCTAGGGCTTTAAGCGAATCATCTAATAAAACAGACTCATGAGGGCTTACGGCTTGGACATACTTATGCTCAGCTCTAAAATAAATAATATCATCAGTGTTCATGATCTTTATGCCATGGTGAGTGTGTGCGCATAAATGCTGACGCGGACCTATTAAGCTTGTTATTGCCTGCGGATTATCTATCGGTTGATCCATTCGGGTGACTTTAGCAAGGGCGCGAGCTAAACGCTCTTTTTTGATGGGTTTTAATAAGTAATCAATAGCATTTTTATCGAAAGCATCCAGTGCATACTCATTGAAAGCGGTTACAAAAATAACATGAGTATTGGTGTCAGCAGTCATCAATTCGGCAGCTACCTGTAAGCCGCTCATTAAGGGCATACGTATATCGAGTAAGGCAACGTCAGGCTGTTTCTGAAGGCATGTTTTAAGCGCCTCAAGCCCATTAGTCGAGAGCGCTATAACCTTGTAACTAGAGTCAATTTCCTCGATAAGTCGTTTAAGGCGCTCTCTAGCAAGTGGTTCATCATCGGCAATTAAAATATTCATGATAGGGTTGTTTGGTAGGGAATATTCAGCTGGGCATGAAATTCCCCATCCGAACTACTGATCAGTAACTGGGCCTTCGTCGCAAATAAACCTTGTAAGCGTAAGCGAATATTATCTAGAGCAAGGTGGTTGCTGGGGCGTGTGGAGCTAGCAACGTGGGGATCCAAAGGATTGCTAATATTAATTGAAAGTAACCCCTTATTGTTTGTGCCGATAATACGTAATAGTCCACCTTGGGCGCAGGGTTCAATGCCATGGTAAATAGCATTTTCAACAAGAGGTTGGATGCTTAAGGGGGGGATAAGGGCGTCGTTAGGAATGTTAGATAAGTCAATATCGGTTGTTAAACGTTGCCCCAAGCGGCTTTGTTCAATCAGTAGGTATTGCCTAACTAAATCCATTTCTTGTTGTAATGGAACTAGGCGACGGTTAGTTTGCATCGTCGCCCTAAATAACTCGGCTAAATTTTCGGTGAGTGTTTCTGCTAAGGCTGGTTTTACACGAGTGAGGCTGGCAATTGTATTTAAGCTATTAAATAGAAAATGGGGGCGTATCCTAGCTTGCAGGGCATCAAGCTTTGCATCAGCTTCGGCTTTAATGTGCCGTTTCCACTGAAACTGAATAAATAGAAAACGTAAGAAAATGATGCTAAAAATAATGCTGATACCAATATTTTTAAGATAGAAGGCGGCAGGGTCAGTGCTGGGTTTGATAAAAAACTCAAGTTTAGGGAGTGCGTCATAAACCAGCCATGAAACGGATAGTGTTGCCAGGGTGATGGTGATAAACATGAATAGGCAGGCCTTCATAATGGGCCATTGATTTATTGTTTTTCTAAGGCTGCACGCGACGGCTGCGCAGGTAAAAGAAACCCATAAAATAAAGAGTGAGTTTAAGCTTAACGCCGACCAAAACTCCCCCGAATTAATGCTGCTATTTAACGCAAGGATGATAGCTAATAATTGGGAAATGAGCGTGATATACAAGACATTTTTCGGTTGGCAAAGGTCGGGTAGGAAATGCTGTTGCTCAGTTAAGGTGGCTTTTTGCATAAAGGTCATATTCGTTTATTGAGGGTAATGACACTAGGAATTAATTGAATCTTATAGTGATATACTAGACGCTTATTAAATATTTCAATAAAACCATGTCACAAAACAAACAAAAAACATTATGGGGCGGCCGCTTTACAGAAAGTACGGATGCCTTTGTTCAAGCATTTACAGCCTCAGTTAGCTTTGATCAGCGTTTGGCGCTTTATGATATTCAAGGGTCAGTTGCTCACGCTAAAATGTTAACGCACGTTGGTATTTTAACCGAGCAAGAGTGTGAGCAGATTATTGCTGGTCTAGCCGATATCCAGACAACGATAGAAGCAGGTGAGTTTGAATGGTCTGTTGCACTTGAAGATGTGCACATGAATATTGAAGCCGCCCTTACTGAACGAATAGGTGTGGCAGGGAAAAAACTGCACACTGGCCGCTCACGTAATGATCAGGTCGCTACCGATATTCGTCTGTTTTTACGTGACCAGTTAGTCCGAATTGATGCCGAGTTGCATCGTTTGCAAGAAGGCCTAGTGGGGCTGGCAGAACAGCATGCCGACACTATTATGCCTGGCTTTACCCACTTGCAAGTGGCGCAGCCGGTTACATTTGGCCACCACCTAATGGCATGGTATGAAATGTTGGCACGAGACACAGAACGTTACGCTGACTGTGCCAAACGAGTCAATGTGATGCCCTTGGGCTCAGCCGCATTAGCGGGAACAAGTTACCCGATTGACCGTTTAATGACGGCTAAATTACTCGGCTTTTCAGCGCCATCAGCTAACTCACTAGATGGTGTCAGTGATCGAGACTTTGCGATTGAATTTTGTGCTGCATCTGCGTTATTAATGACACACTTATCACGGTTTTCAGAAGAAATCGTCATGTGGACGAGTGCACAGTTTAACTTTGTTCAATTGCCTGATGCATTTTGTACGGGCTCATCCATTATGCCGCAGAAAAAGAACCCAGACGTGCCAGAATTAGTGCGCGGTAAAACAGGAAGGGTAAATGGTAATTTGGTTGCCATGTTAACCTTAATGAAATCACAGCCTTTAGCCTATAACAAAGACAACCAAGAAGATAAGGAACCTTTGTTTGATACGGTCGATACTGTGTTGGGTTCTTTAAGAGCTTTTGCTGATATGGTGCCGAATATAAAGCCGGTTAAAGAATCAATGTTAAAAGCGGCTAAACAAGGCTTTTCAACAGCCACCGATTTGGCCGACTACTTGGTCGTTAAAGGCATAGCATTTAGAGATGCACATGAAATAGTGGGGCTGGCTGTACGATTAGGCACAGACACAGATCGTGACCTCTCAGAATTAACGCTGGATGAATTACAAGCGTTTTCAGAAAAAATTACGGAGGATGTGTATGATGTCTTAACCCTAACGGGCTCTGTATCGGCACGTGACCATTTGGGTGGCACAGCACCCAATCAAGTACGACAAGCAGTCGCCAACGCAAAAGTTATATTAGCTAACAGAAGACAAGTTTAAAAAAACCAATAATTTTTAGAAAACAGGCAATAATTAAACAGTCATTAATGCGTAATATTAGGACTATGTTTGAATCATTATCGGGTGGATGGGGGCAACAAGCGTTAGCGCTTTTAGATGTGGGCGTTTTAGTACTAGAGGAGCAACGCGTACAGTGGGCTAACCCTTATCTCTTATCTGCCCTAGAGTTGGAGTTTGAAGACCTGAACAGTGATTTGCTGGTGACGACACAGCTAACGAGCAGGCTGTTGGAAACAGACAAAGTTTTTCAGCTGGCGTTGGGTAATGAGTCACAAGAGCGGTGGTTTAAGCGAGAGCATATAAAAACGCCAGAATATGATGTTTATTTTTTTCATGAGTGCAGTGAATGGGTCGCCATTGGCAATGAATGTCGCCGCTTAAGAAATGATTTAAATGCATTGTCACCCAAAAATGCTATAACAGGTGCGATTAATTACGATGTTTGGACGCACTTTTTAGAGGGGCATATTAGCCGGAGCAGGCGATACAACAACCCCCTATCCTTGCTGCGAATTACGTACTTCTATCAGGAGGATATAGACACGCAATCATTTGAGCATAGCATCCAACAAGTTGCTTTTTTTCTTAAAGACAAACTACGCTGGGCGGACCAAATTGGCATGTTAGATAACAAGACCTTCCTTATTAGTTTGCCAGAAACAAATTACGCGTCGGCGCTAAAACTATTAAAAAAGTTTAATGGAGAGCAACACCTAGCCTTATTTGCTAAAGGCGGTGGCCGCCCCTTGTCATTTTCTATAGGGGTAGCGGCTTGGGCTAAGGGAGATACGGCTGTAAAGATATTACACAAAACTCGACAGGATGTTGATTTGGCAGCCTTGTTCTAGGTTATGCCAGACACCAACAACAGGCTGAAACCGGTGCGAAGATTACCATCGATCCAAACAGTTAATGATAATGGCGATATTAGCAAAAAAGACTTAAGGCTTGTTAAACAGAGGTTCCTTAATCTCCATAAGTTTAAAATGCAACGCGCATTGGATGCGATTACGCCTAGGCAGAAAATTTTTCTAGAGTTGTTGCCGTTACTTTTTCATGTGAATCACCCCGTTCTTCCTGGGTATATTTCAAGTAAAACCCCAGCTGGTATTGCCGATTATTCGCCGACCAAACTGTCGATAGAAAAAGCAAAAAAACTAAGTAAAGGTTTTGTTTATAGTAAAAGGGCCAGGCGAGTGTTTGGCATAGAGTCTTTGTTTTTAATGGGTAGCGTGGGCAGTATTGCTTATGCCAAAGGCAGCGACATGGATTTATGGCTATGCCATGCGCCAAGCCTATCGGCGAACGAGCTTGAGTTATTGCAAAAAAAAGCAATTGATATTGAAAAGTGGGCGGAGACACTGGGCCTAGAAGTACACTTTTTTTTAATGGATGCAGAGGCATTTAAACACGGGGCGGCTACACCGTTGTCCTCTGAAAGTAGTGGCAGCACACAGCACCATTTGTTGTTAGAAGAGTTTTATCGAACCGCACTGTATGTGGCGGGACGCTACCCGGTTTGGTGGTTGGTACCACCAGAGGCTGAAAAGAACTACCAGGCGTTTGTAAATAATTTATTAACCCAGCGGTTTATTGAACGACATGATGTTATTGACTTTGGTGGCTTGGAATCTGTGCCAGCAGAAGAGTTTCTGGGTGCTGCATTTTGGCATTTATATAAGGCCATTGATTCACCCTATAAATCACTGTTGAAGTTGATGTTAATGGAAGCCTATGTGGATCAATACCCTGACCCTGCGTGGTCAGCGTTACGAATGAAACAGCTGGTTTATTCAGGGGAATCTGATGTTAACAAGCTAGATGCTTACTTGATTCTATACGCTGCGCTTGAGGACTATTTCATTAAAAGGAATGAGCCGGATCGTCTTAATTTAATGCGTTACTGCTTCTACAATAAATTAAATGAACATGGCTTGCTGAATATTAACTCATCTAAAAAAGACTGGCGACAAGAGGTAGTTGTGCAGATGTTACAGAGCTGGGAACCGTTGCCAGATTACTTGATGCACGCATTAACGAACAAAGCCTGGGATATTTTGCAGGTACAACAGGAGAAAGAACGCTTAACGAAGGAGTTAACGCATAGTTATCGGTTACTGATGCAGTTTGCTAAAGAGCGTGTGACTCGTTCCAAGCGAGACAGCAATGAGCTGACGTTATTGGGACGAAAGTTAAATGCTGCTTTTGAGAGGCAGCCCAGTAAGCTAGAACGATCGACCATCAAAAATACACGCATGCAACAAGAGGTAAAGGTACTACTGAAAAACCTATCGAAAACAAAGGGGCAGGCGAGGTGGGTGCTTAAGCGGCAAGATGATGACTTAAAAGAACAGTTTATTCGGCGGTCACATAGCCTGATTGAACTGCTAGGCTGGTGCGTTGATTATGGTGTGCTTGGTGACATGACGAAGATAGCGTTAGACCCAGGTAACAGCCAAATTACAGCCCGCGAAGTGACGCAGACGTTGCGCAGTGTGTCGGTTTTTTTCAAGACGTTGCCCAAAAAGCCAGCGGACCTTGAGGTTTACCGCTATAAGCCGGTCGTCACCAATGCGATGTTGGTCATTAATTCGGGGATAGACTCAATGAGAGACTATACGGATCAGGGCATTAATTTAACCAGCACTCGGTCAGACGCCTTAAGCTTCGGCTCTCAACGACACAACCTAGTCCACAGTGTTGACATGATGTTGCGTAATTCCTGGAATGAAATTTTGGTTGGTAAGCAAGAGGGTGTTGCCGGTTTAATGACGAGCTTGTGTGATGTTTTTGACTATAAAACATTGGGGGAGCAGCAAGTATTACCGAGCCTCGTGTGTGTTAGTTATAATTCACCGCGTGCGATGAGCGTCTCTAAACGAGTGCAGCAACTATTTAAAGAAATTTCGGTAATGGTTAAAGGTTATAGCTCGCTAAATTCACCCAGATTAGTTATTCAGACAGCCCGCTCATTTTGTATCTTACAAGTCCATGATAGAAAGCTAACCTTTTCATTAGTCTCAGAAGAGGACCTAGTGATAGCACTTGCAACGCCTCAGGCTGTATATAGCCCGATATATTTCGATAGTTTCTATGACCAGAAAAACATCTTGCCAGTTATCTGTGAACGGCATAAAGAAGGTTCTATCCGTGTTTATTATATTGAGCTAGCTGCAGAAAGAGCTCAACTATATATTGTTGATGAGCAAGGAGCTATTTACTCTAAAGAAGCTGACTTTGTTAATGAAGAAAACTTTCTGCGCTCGTACAAGGAATTACTCGATAGCATTCTGCATCGCCGGCGGTTGACTGCTTATGAGGATGATTCAGTGCCATTTGATGAGGACATAGAGTATTATCGTGCAGAGAAAAAAGGGCTGAACTGGGAGTTTGTAGGTGTAAAACTATCAGATAAGTTGACATCATTCGGTATGGATATTCGTGTCGCCTTTGATGATGTTTTAAAAGAGTTGAGCATTTATTGTAACGATGACATGTTTTCGAATTTGGGTGAGGGGGACCAGTTTTATAACAAAGCAGCCGCCTATATACGTAAAGCGAGGCGTACCGATCAAGACTACCCTGTTTATGTGAGTGACATTGACGTTCCTAACAAAGAGCTAGGAACGCCAGATTCTAAAACAGTGCAGATTGTTAGCGTCTTAAACTATAAAGATAAAATTGAAGCGAAATTGAATATCTAAATGTTAGAGTGTTGCACGGCCGTTTATTTGGATAAGTGGGCTAGCATCGTCTGGGCATCGCTACAGCTGAACGGGTCATCTGGGCAGTTGTCCATTTTTCCAGGTTCACTAAAAAAGGCCGTAATTTTACCATCTTCAACCAGCATCGAGTAGCGCCAAGAGCGCAAGCCAAAACCTAGGTTATCTTTTTTGACAAGCATGCCCATTAATCGTGAAAAGTCACCATTACCATCTGGGAGCATCTTGACGTGGTTAATAGATAATTCCTTACCCCATTTAAACATGCTGAAGGCATCGTTAACACTCAAGCAATAAACCTCATCAACGCCATGTTTAATAAAGGCGTCGTACTGGGTTTCATACCCAGGTAAGTGCGTACTGGAGCAAGTGGGTGTAAAAGCGCCAGGTAAGGCAAAAAGAACAATTTTTTTATGAGCAAACAGATCCTCGCTGGTTACGTCCTGCCAACGAAAAGGGTTTTCACCATCGACACTTTCATCTCTAACTCGGGTT
>ERZ1027208.115-NODE-115-length-41483-cov-52.164020_pt1 | contig 41483 bp, 51 predicted proteins | sample MGYA00520867_ERZ1027208 | MGnify/ENA primary metagenome ERZ1027208 (study PRJEB33311, sample SAMEA4378413) | marine metagenome | biome: Marine biome; feature: Fjord; material: Water | collected 2014-07-20T08:00:00Z/2014-07-... | depth 75 m ...
TGGAAACTCACTAAGCATTCATTCAGTTTCTGGGTGGAAACTCACTAAGCATTCACTTAGTTTCTGGGTGGAAACTTATGTTTTGTTTTTGTATCAAGCCTGTATTCATGGGGCTTTCAGGGCGTTTGTGTGATTTATTGGCGGCATACAAAGCAAGGTTTTAATGATTGCTAAAGGGTCGATAAAACCCGTCTAAATATTCAAACGGTTGTTTGAATATAATGGTTGACGCAATGTGCAACACCCTATAATCTAGCCCACACTTAGAAAAAACAACTGCTTGAAAAACCTGTTTATTACATAGGTTTCTACCCACAGCATCATTATTAATGCTTCCGGTTACAGGCTCATAACTGCATGGATGCGGCCAGAATATTTGGCCATATTATTTCCATTGGAATGGTTTATGAGCGCTGCCCTTACTGCAAAATTAGAATTTAACCAGCCTGTTAATGTGCCCGTATCGGTTACAAAATATCGATTGGTTTGCGAATATTCGTACCTTTGGCAAATTAAAAACGATCTTTACAGCCTAACTATTCCAGCGGGCTTTGTATGCGATGGGGCATCAGTGCCACGCATTTGCTGGACCCTAACAGGGCTAACCCCCGACGGCTTAATTCGAGCTGCCGCCACCGTGCATGATTTTATTTACACCTACAAAGGCGATCTGCCTTTGGGGTCGTTTGGGCGTGAAAATAATTTTTACAACCTTAAAAACCCGTCTTATCAATACACCTACATTTCACAAAACTGGACCCGTAAACAGGCCGACAAAATGTTTGCTCGCTTAATGCGTGAAGCGGGGGTGTCTAAATTTCGCCGCCGATTAGCCTATTTAGCGGTGCGCAGTTTTGGCATGTTTTACTGGAAATAAGGGGCAAATATTATGGCTAATGCAACACACAGCAGCGCACCGTTTACGCAAAAAAAACCATTAGATGAAAGCGCCATTTGTAAAATCGCGCAGCGTGAGGCGGGTTTTAGAATCAATATTGCCGACATTAAACAAGCGCCGCTTAAAAAAATGGCGTTGAATTTGGTGCAGAAAGGCAAGATTTATCAGGCCAACCGCATGGGGGATATTGTGGTGTATAGGGCGGAGGACGGCGAATGCCACCCGTTTGGAGCATGAACAGCGCGCAGATTGTCGACAGTGCAGCGTATCAAAAAGGCCATAAGGCTAATCTTGCTGGCCATCCGGTAACAGCAAACATTTATGGCCTAACGGATAAGCCAAGGCACTGTTTGTGGCGCATTGGCTGGAACGACGCGCAGATTGAACAAGGGCCAAAAGAGCATGCGGGATAAGTTTTACGCAATCAGAACACCTGGCACCAATCGCTGGCAAGTGATGGAACGCATTGACGGTTTGAATAATCGATTGGTGCAGCCAGATTTAAGCAAGGCAGCGGCCATTAATATGGCTGGGAGTTATAACGGATAACGCAGAGATTCAGGGCGGCACGTCCCTGAGATTGAACGTGTTATGACTTAATTAATAATCAAATAGGTGTAGGAACTTATGACAAGAAAAACAAAAGGCAGCATGAAAAACAAAATCAAACACCACTGGAATGAAAACATCAGGCCCGCGTTAGGCATTATGTTACTCGGGGCCTTGTTGATTGTTGGCATGCGATTAGCCGAAATGGCGTGGCCAGAAACTGCGGCCAAAGCGGTGATATGTTTTGCAAGCGACATTGGTGTGGTGGAATCTTGCGATTTTTTTAAAAAATAAACCGATTTAAACAGCACCCCCGAGCCCGCCAAGTCTGCCCGACTTTGGCCACCTCGTTAAACACTTAAGGCATTTTATTAACGTGTTTCGCTGATCACAGCGTGAGGTTTTACCATGGCTAATGGCATTAACAAAATAATTTTACTGGGCAATTTGGGCTCTCAACCTGAATTAAGGCACCTGCCAAACGGCAATGCGGTGTTAAACATTTCTTTGTATACCGATGAAAGCTATTACGACAACACCACCAATCAAAAGGTGGAGACGGGCGAATGGCACAACCTGGCTTTGTTTGGTCCTAAAGCTGAAAACATTGCTAAATACGCCAATAAAGGCGATCAAATTTACATTGAAGGCAGCAACAAAACCCGCGAATGGGAAAAAGACGGGGTTAAGCGCTGGTCAACTGAAATTAAAGTAAGTGATTTTCGTTTTTTACGTAATGGCACCCGCGATCAGCAGGCCCCTGCTGCTGGTCAAAATGCCCAACAGGGTCAGCAAAGCGCACCACAATCAAGTGCCCAGCCTGCTTATGCAGCACCTGCCCAAGCCCAGCCGCCCATTGGTTTTTTTAATGCTGATGGCTCGGTTATGTCGGTTAATGAAGCCAACCGCTATAAGGGCGTGGGCTATGTCGATGGCTGGTTTCAAGGCCAGATTCCACCCGTTTTGCCTAATCAATAGGCGGTTTTATGTCTGCTGCTAATGACAGCCGCTTAAGCATTCCGTTCAGCAGTGATGCTGAACGGGCCGTGCTTGGGGCACTGATGCTTGATAATCATGCGTTTGATAATGTGTGCGAGCATGTGAGTGCGGATGATTTTTATCACGCGGCAAACAAGCATATTTATGAAGCCATTGAGGCGTTGGCGGCTGAAAATTCACCGTTTGACCTGCTGACAATGTTTGATCACATTCGTGAAAAAGGGCATGCCAGTGATGTGGGTGGGCCTGATTATTTAAGCGATGTTTACGATTCCTGCCCGAGTGCGGCCAATGCGGTCAGTTACGCAAAAATTGTGCGTGAAAAAGCATTATTGCGCGGCTTGATTGTGGTGGGTGGGGATTTGCAAGAACGGGCCAAAAACCCTGATGGTGACAAGCCTGATGTGATTCGTGACGAATACGAACAAAAGCTGTTTGATTTAGGCGGCGGGCAGGGTGACAACCTTGGCGTGACAGTTACCGAGGCCATGGCCGAAATGCTGACCGACTTAGAACACCGGTTTGAAAACCCTAATGAAACAAAAGGTTTAAGCACGGGCTTGTCGGATTTAGACCGCGACATTAATGGCTTTGAAAACAGCGATTTAATCATTTTGGCGGCACGGCCCAGCATGGGTAAAACCAGTTTGGCCATGAACTTGGTGCAGGCCCCTATGCTGGATGGCAAAAACTGTGTGGTGTTCAGTTTGGAAATGCCTAAAAAACAATTAATGGAGCGGCTTGTTTCGTCGGTGGGATCGGTTGAATTGGGGCGCATTCGTAACCCAAAAGAAATGGAAGACGGCGATTGGAGCAAGGTTACGGCGGCATTCAGCATGATTAAAGATAAGAGTTTGATCATTGATGACACCAGTGGTTTAAGCCCCACACAAATGCGATCACGGTGCCGCCGTTATGCCCGTCAGATGGGTGGGCGCATTGATATTATTATGGTGGATTACCTGCAGTTAATGCAGGCATCAGGTTGCGGTAACCGCACCGAAGAAATCAGCAAGATTAGCCGGTCGTTAAAGGCACTGGCTAAAGAATTTGACTGCCCTGTGATTGCGTTATCACAGTTAAATCGATCATTAGAGCAGCGCCCTAATAAGCGCCCAATTATGTCGGATTTACGCGAGAGTGGGGCCATTGAGCAAGACGCGGATTTGATTATGTTTATTTACCGCGATGAAGTGTACGACGAAGACAGCCCAGACAAGGGCACGGCTGAAATCATCAGGGCGAAGTTTCGTAATGGTGAGATCGGAACCACACGCTTGAGCTGGTTGGGCAAGTATACGAAGTTTGGCAATTTGGCCCATGGTGGGTATTGAGGGGATTTATGAGCGAAGATTATGTAGAGCAATTGCAGACAAGAATGAGAGAGGGGGGCTTTACTATACCCGCAAAAGACTTAAGTGATCCGCTGACCTGTAAAGGAATACTAGAAGCGTATGCCGCCGAGAGTAAGGGAGTATCGGTTGCCTTTATTGACTGGTACTGCCTAGACAATGAACAGCTCATCACGGTGGGCGAGGATTTGCAAAACCAACTCCTGAAAGCGAGGCAAGAAATTGCTGATTTACGGGATGAGCTTGCAAAAGACATTTGACCCAGAGCTTAGCTGCGAGAGTGTAGCGAGCGTCTGACTAAAGTGAATTGTTATACTCAGGGGAATTTTAAATGTGCAATATAGATGAAGAGCTAAAGAATGCTGGCTTGCTTACAGTTTCGGAACTAATGGCGGGACAGCCGTTAGATGGATTTCAGAAGCATGCAGGGGTAAAAGATATTGAATCTTTTAAAGAGTGGCTGGATATGCGAACAGAAGAAATGCTGAGATTAAAAGCTCGGCTTATTTTGGATAGTAAAGAAGACTCTGATTTATTCGAGTGGGTTCATAGTCATAGCGCGGCATTCAATGAGGTTCGACTAAATTTAAATGCAGCTTTAGGGGTATAACAACACGATACAGGGCGCGAAGCGTCCCTGTGATCACAGGGTTATTGGGTGGTTCTATTTTGGAACCAACCATAAACCGACAGCACTCCACCCCCTAAATGGGGTTGGCATTATCGCGTAAAACGGTCAAACTGCGTAATGGTTGAAATTTACAGCCATAAACGAGAAAACCGCAATTTTCAACTTCCCGTGAGAAAGTAAGATGAAATATTGCGGCTTTTATGACAACACAATCGCTTAGGTAGCTAAATATGTGTGTGATGCGAAGAATAATTGAGTTTAACCCAAAAATCATTGGCCAAAACTACCAACTTTTCACTGCAAACACCCTGTTTTTAGCTGAAATCAGGTTAAAACCTCGATTTTAGTGATATTTTCTATCAAAGCGCATTTTTTGATTGGAGCCATGATGGCCAATAAACTCAAATCTGCGTACTACTCTTTAAAGCTTTTTGGGCTTTTTTGGGTGTTTTTTCAATCTGTACCTTGTATGGATTATCTTTGTGCCCCTTTACCCTTAGCCAGTATGATATTGGCCTAAGTGTAAACCAGCCCCGTAAGGGGCTTTTTTTTTGCTTAAAATGTCTGTTTGGTGAGCCGTTTTTGGTGCTTGTTGCGCAGGGCCTCAAATGCGGCTGGGCTGGATTCTAGGGCGGGCTTCATTTTGGCCAGTTCATCGATGTCGGTTAACAATAGCTGATCTAGGGCGTTGGGGGCGTGTTGTTTTTCGATGGCTCTAAACAGGGCTTTTGGGGTGGTGCTGGCGTCGATGGCTAGGTGCATTTGACCAGGGTAAAAGGCAAAGCCATTTTTGGCGCAGTTAGGTTCGTTTTTCTTTGGGCCTATGCACCCCAGCGAATGGTGTTTGAATTGCAAGCCGTGATCGCTGGCTTGGCTTAGCAGGTGGTGGGCACGATTAAACAGGTCGGCCAGTGCTTGGCGGTTGTTTGGTGTGTTGGCCAGCAGTACATTGGATGGTGTGCCGTGGGCGTGGCTTTGCTGTATTTGCAAATATTCTTGGCCACTGGGGGTAAGCAGGGCGTTTAATTTGATGTATCGGCCATATTGGGTTTTGGATCCACTGATGGTAACCAGTGGCTGACTGAATGCGGCGTGTATTACAGGTTGCGGGGGGTGGCTGTATTGCGGCCCGTATTGCATTTGGGTTAAGCAACCGGTTAATACCAGGCTAGTCGCGGTTAATACCAAAGCTTTCAAGTAATGCGAAAATGGCACTTTTTTGTCCTTCCGTGAGTTTTTTGTAGTAAGCCAACAGGCGAGCGTATAGTGGGTCTATATCGGTGGCCCGTTGGCTTTTTGTGTTTACAAAGGGCATTCCTGTGCCGCTGATTAGCCATTGATGGCGTATGCCCAATATGACTTCAAGTTGCTGAAGTTCGTCGGGCCACGGCGGGTAATAGGCGCTTTCTCGTTTGGCTTTGTAGGTTTGCCCATTGGCCTGTGCAGTTTGTTTGCGGGCCACTTCTTCTTCTTTTAGTCGCGTTTTGCGACTGCGTGAATCTTGAACCGTACCTATTTTTTCCCATTCGTACCAGCGATTTATGGACACCACCAAGCCGCCATCATTCAGGGTGGGAATAATGGCTTCTTTTACTTTCAATCGCAGCTCGATTCGAGCCCACTTTAATCTAGCACCAAAGCATTGGGGGGTTTTGGGTAACAATTTTTTTCACGGGGTGAAACTTAAGACTCTATTAGTCTAATTCATTTATGTAATGCAAAAGTGCTAGTTCTAATTTGTTCTAAGTTCGGGCTTTTAGCCGATTTTTAGTTCTAACTGATGGATTGCTGGGTGCAGGGCGGTTTTTGGGGTTGGTTGGGGTGTTTGATTTAAGTGAACAGGTGTTCATGTTTTTCTGTGCTTTTCTTGCAGGGTGAAAAATTTATGAAGTTACACTTGGTTACAAACCCATTATTGTGAGGGCGGTTGCAAGATGGGACGCAGTCGTACTTTTTTAGACAGGGATTATGTCAGGTGGCGAGATCAATTATTAATTCTAATTCAGAATGGCTAAGCGGCCATTTTGATATGACCATGGCGGTCACTTTTTTCAATTTGGCATCTGTTAAGGGGTGCTTTTTGGTGGCCAGCACTATGGCTTCAATAATGTCGGCGCTGATGTTAACGGCGGGCTTATTAAAAAACACCTTGTCTAAGCTTACATTTTGCTTTTCACAATATTCAATTATATCCGCGTATGGAATGCTGCCGCGTGCACGCCAGCTTGATACTGTTGAGCGTTTTTTACCAAAGACTGTGCCCAGTTCTGTGTCTGTGAACTTTATGCCTTCGATGTCGGCAATTCTTGCCAGTATGTCGTCTAAGTCGATTTTTATCATTATCGGTGTTGCAATATGAGCCCTGATGTTGCAGTATGCGACTGTAACAACCCGTTACAGGGTGAAACTATAACAAACGCGCGGTATTCAGTCATGAACATTCGCACATATAAGCAAGACGCTGCAAAGATTATTATGCGGCTTTGCGAAGTTGAGGCGGTTGGCGAGGCTAAAGAGCTTGAGCCAATTTTAATAAATAAAGGGTATGGGGGTCGCAATTTGGTGACCCAGTGGATTAATCGAAACAAGGTCAGCCAAGGGTTTTTAGAGTCGTATTCTTCAGCCGAGGGCGTGAATTTAGATTGGTTAGTACATGGGCGCGGTAAGCGGCTGGCCCTTTAGTTAACAATAAGAATATTTTGAGCCGGTGCGCTCATTCGGGGATTATTATGGATAGTATTTCTCAAGTTATTTTAAACCATTATCAACGTCTGGCAATGAAAACCAATATGTCATGGGATGCGTTATTGGCCGAGCCTATTGCGCGTTTTCAGGATGCGCAGCAAGATTGCATGGATAATGATTTGCGCAAGTGTTTGCGCGACATCAATTTGTCGACCGATTTGTCAAAAGATTTGGCGCACAATCGGCAGTACATCAAACGTCATTTAGAAAACGGTCAGCTTAGGGCCGATATGATTCCTTTTTTAATTAATTTCGCACCGCAGTCTGAAGAGTTACTGCACGATGTGTGTGGGCTTTTTGGTGTGCTGCCTGTCAGCACTAAGTATATGTTAGATGATTTAAACCCTGCCAGCTCGTTTGAGAGCATTGGTAAGTTTAATGAACACAGTGGTGGGTTAACGGCTTTGTTTTCAAAGATGGTGGCCAGTGAGGGGGGTTTAGGCCCAGAAGATAAACCGTATGTGCCTGGTATTTTAAAGATGGCAGATAGGGTGGTGAGTTGGGCAAACAGCATTAAATTTCAAGCCCAGAAAATTTTGGATTAAAGGGTAGGGTTTTAAGGATATGAAACAGACCAGTATTAAAATGGACAGCCAAGATATTTTGGGGGTTGGTAAGTTTAAGGTTTATTGTGTGGCGGTTGAATCGGCGGGGGTTTTGCTGCGGGTTGAAAATGGCGGTAAAAAACCCCGTGATTACATGCTTAAAGACAATGGCCGCGGGATTAGATTGGCCCCTGATGTGGTGTTTACTTTGCAAGCGATCACGGATAAAAAGCTGGCTGTTTTGGATATTGGCCACGCCGATGGTGTGGCACCGCGTTTCCTTAAAACCAAATTGGGGTCGTTAATTGTTAGCCGTCATAAAGCTGAGCAAATTATTATTGATAAAGGCAGGGTGGTGGTGACGGTTATGGCGTTCAATGATAGCCGATGCACGGTTTTGGTTAGCCATGGCGAGGTATGCAAAGAGTCATTTTTAATTTTAGGTGATGGGCCGGTGACTTTATCGCCTAAAGTCACCGCTGAATTTTATGGCTTATACAGACAGGATTCGGCGAAATTGAAATTCAGTGCGCCTAAGCACATTTCAATTGATCGCCATGAGGTGCACATGCGCAAAGAATTCGATATTGATACCATTGAATCACGACGGGTTAGGCAGTCAGCCAAGCCATTAGAAACCAAGAGGGCTTTAACCGCATAAGTATTTTATGTCAGCGCTGCGGCCTTGAAAATCGGGCTGGTCCCCGATGCTCCGGCTGCAGCAATAACCTGACCGTCTACCGCTGGGTAATGACGCAAAAACTCATAAAATTAGTGCATGTAGTAGCACTACGCAAGAAAGGATTAACTCGCGACGACTACAAATTACGGCTGAATGCAGTGGGGGTGAATTCTTGTAAAGAGATGAATCAACAGCAGTATTCGGCTTTTATGCAGCAGCTGAATCGTTTACCAGACGTGCCAGTGGCCGCAAAGTAATAGGACTGTCTGGGTTGGGAATACTCGGCAAACGGCCCCATATTTGGCTGCTTGCTGATCGAGTACCCGAGCCCAGACAGCGATCTAACCAGGTTGGGAATGCTCGACTAAATACCCCATAAGTGGTTTTTAGTACGATTGAGCACCCGAGCCCGTTTAGACGGCGCGGAGTTTATCACAGTGAAAAAACAATACGTTAATCCATTGACGTTAACCCCTGAAGAAGACAGCGCGCTGGGTGGCTTAACTTGGCCTGCCCAGCTTTTATACCTGCGTTGCATTCGTCGTTATGTTAACTATAGTACAGGGGTTGCAGGATCGCATGATATTCGTTTATCATGGCAGCGCTTTAGAGATACTTTAGAAGTTGTTAGGCCAGCAAAGTCTAAAAAGAAACACGAACAAGACCGGCCAAGTCGTCAATTTATACGTGAACGCACTAAAGAGTTAATCAGTACGGGCTTGATTGTCGTCAAACCCAACCCAAATAACCTGCCTTTTTCAATCTTTTTTCTTCCCTTGACATCAGCAGGACAGCTTCGTCTTGCTAAAGAACAACCACTTATTTCTATGTTTGAGCAACCAACCAAGGAATCGCGGTTGGTGTCTGCCAAACCATGCAGTGTTGCACCGCATGAACAACCACTTACCTATGCCCCACAACAACCCAGCCAGCACCATCATGATATTGCCAGCAATCAAGACAATGTCGTTGATTTTACTGGCTCACTGCCTAGTCCACCCGATTACCTTAATGATTTTCAACAACCAGTAAATGCAATCACTGAGCAACCAGTGCAGGATTCGCGGTTGTTGTCTGCCAAACCATGCGCCATACAGGCACCGGAACAACCGCAAATTGCACCCGATGAACAACCCTATATCTATATTAGAAAGAAAGAAATAGAAGGGCGCATCGATATAGATCAGAAGCAGAAAGAAAGAATTTTTCTTTTATTAAAACGGTTAGTCAGTGATACAAGGCTGCATAGCCTAGACAAACATTTTGACACCTTCTTAGAACTGGCCATCAACAAAGAACTTTCGTTCGATGAACTCAGAGACATACTGAACAAAATTACTGATGATCAATTTTCTATGTCACTGATCGCACACCAACTTAAGTTTCTTCGTAAGTCACAAGCCAAGCCAAAAGCTAAAACAAAACCTAACCAGGTGAAAGCACCCACACCAAAACCCAGCACACCAAAGGCACCTAATAATTTAGAAGCCATTAATCAAATGACAACAGAACTGGAATCATTAAACAGAATGATCAAGCACGCACCAGATAACAAAGAATTGATTAACCAAAGGAATGCGATCCAAGCCAAGCTAGACCAGACACGGCAGGCATCATGAATACAATAACCATTGCATGTGTTGCGGCCGCACCTTCAAGTGGCGACACAAACTACATTGGGCTACGCCCATATATTTATATATTACTAGGCTACAACTCAATACCTATGGGGCATGTGCGTATTAACCTGCGTGGTATTAGCGTGGGTGGTTGGCTGTGTGGGATAAAACAAACCGGAATGCTGCAGGCCGCATGGTTACTGATAAATCCATCAGGTTTATTCTGTGTGGCGGACGTGAACTACACAAACTACACACATAAGAATACTTCCGATAATAATATTTATCGGAAATTCATAATTATTCATAAGGAAATAGCACTGCCCTACCCTACCCCCCCCAAAGAAATATCCGCTATAGGGCAATTACCACACACTGGTTGGGGCTCTATAAAAATGGGACGTTATTTAATACCCCGAGGCTTAAACAAGAATGATTCTCAAAGAGGTTTTGAGGGTAAAGTGGGTTTGGTTTTGATTACGGTTTTGATTTTTGTTATTTGGGGTGCGTGCTTGTGAATGCCATTGAGATGATTGCGGATTCTGATTTGGGTGTAAAAAATACGGTGGCGGCGATTCGGGCCAGTGGTATTAAACAAACGGATATTGATTTGATTTTAGAATGGCTGGTGTATTTGCGCATTAACCGCAACCTGTCACCCAATACGATTGTGAATTACGGGCAAGCACAATTGGATTTTGCTGTGTTTTTACATAACGGGGGTGCGGCCGTTGATGGTTGCGATGATATTGACATGGTTGCGGCCACACCAGCGCACGCTGATGAATGGCATAAACACCTGGCACTGGGAAAGCTATCGGTTGAAACACGGGCTTTGCGATTGTCGGGCATGCGCCAGTTTTACCTTTGGGCTGATTACAAGGGTTATTGCGTTAGCCGGATGCATGCGGTGCGTGGTCCAAAGCGAGGCCAGAAAATTCCCAAGTTGTATTCGGATCGCGAACTGCAGGAATTTTTTGCCAGTTGTGATTTGAAAACTGATATGGGGGTGCGTGATTATGCGGTGCTGATGTTTTTTCTGGGTACCGGAGCGCGACGGGTTGAAGTGGAGCGCTTAACGCTGAATGATTTGCAGCTGAATGTGAACATGGGTGGGGTGCGATTGGATGGCAAAGGCAGCAAGGAACGCATGGTGGCATTTGATAAACCCGTGGTGGATGCGCTTAACGCATGGCTGCACGTTCGGGCCGAATACGCCAATGGGCACGATTTTTTGTTCATAGCGCTGAATGGGCGCACAAAAGGTGAACCTTTAGGGGCACATGGGCTTGACGGGGTCATAGGTCGTGTTGCAAAATGCAGCGGTAATGTTTCAGAAGGGTTGCACAGGTTAAGAGCCGTGTTTGCCACTCAACTTTACGAAGAAAACCGCGATATAGAGCTGGTCAGGGTCACATTGGGTCATAACGACATCAACACCACCCGCCGTTACATTGCCATATCGCCCACTGCTCGAAGCTCACGGATGTCGGCTGCAAGATTACGCAAGCTAACAGGTGTGGACAATGAGCAGAGCCTTCCTAGATGGGTCAGCCAAAAAACTTAGCCATGACGAAAAAGCGGCGTTACTGGCCAGCGCTGCCAGTAATTCCGATTTTATTGATAATCCCCTTGTGGCCTTTGCCAATCAAGTTGGTCCAGAAGCCATGGACAAGCTTTGCAGTATCATGGCAGGGGAAAAAATCCACATACCCGAATCAAAAAACTTTTGGGGCAAGTTAAACCGCCACACCAAATACCCTTTCATGGTCCAGCGCATTGAACAGCTGATGGACCAACAAAACCAAACCACCAAAATTGCACTTGAAAATGTCGCGGCCGAATTTGGCGTGAGTTTTTCGTGGTTGCATAAAAAATACATTGGCCAATTATCATGAGCGATGATAAACGCCCTTACACCATGAGCGAATCGGCCTTGGCACAGCGCCAAGACGCGGCCAAAAAAAGCACAGGGCCAAAAACCGAAGAAGGCAAAACCGCGGTTTCGCGTAATGCATGGAAAACTGGCGAACACAGTACCGCAAATAAATATTACCGTGACAAAGCCAGTGTTATCACAAAGACCGGCAAGCCTTGCAAAACCACCTGCCCAAAGCACCCAGACAATCATCCAGAGTATCCATGTACTTTGGTTATGGATGAGCTGACCAAGGCGGGCGGTGATTGCTTAGACAAAGAAGAATTTTTACAAGCGTTTGACAATATGATGGACGCAATGAGCAGCGGCCAAGCCGAAAATGTGCATGGGTTAATGGCGTTTCATTTGTCCGATGCCGTCACGTTACTAAGTGAGATACGCAGCAGCATCAGTGAAAACGGCATCATGATGCAGCAGGAAGTATTTGATAAAGAGGGCAATATTGTCGGCTATAAATCATTTCCTAATCCCGCCATTGAAGTTTACAGCAAGCATTTGAAAGCCCTTGGCCTAAACCTAGGCGAAGCATTGGCCACCCCTAAAGCCATACGCACCACCGAACAAAAACAAGATGAAACCGACACATTTGCCAGCATATTTGATGGCATAGCCAGCCGTATGGGCAAACCCGCAAAAATAATCAATGGCAGCGCACAGGTGGTTGACGATGAATAAAAACATATTTACCCAGCACATCAGTTCAGGCTTTGCCGCGTTTGTTTTATTGCTGGTATTGATACTGGCGCAAGCCTTAACGGCTGAAGGAGCGAACGCCATGCCTAAAAAGAATCACAGTGAAAACCAACAGCAAGCCCTGCGAGAAATGACCGAACGGTGCGTGGTGGATCAAGACGACTTTGATTTATTTTGCGAGCAAAAAGGGTACACATGGCAAGGCTTAGCAAATGGCAGCTATGGCATTGATATTGATCAAGCGCAAATGCTGATGGTGCTAGAAGACCCCACGTATTTTGTGCAAGCGTTTATGGATGAACCAGATAACCCTGGTACCCCGTATGCATTTTGGGATTATCAAAAACCCAGCGTGCGAACGCACACACAAGACGTGGTGCATCAAGACGGGGCCGAAGTAGGCAAAACCCGTGAAATTGTGGCACTGATTGTATGGGGTCAAATCACAGGCTTTGCAGGGCGGTTTAATAGCCCATCCATGTTGGTGGCAGCCCCACAACAAACGCACCTTGATGAAATAATTGCCGACCTAGAAGTGCACTTTGGTGTGGCGGATGGATTGAAAGGCAAAAAACCGTTTATACAACGGTTTTGGGATAAGCCAAAAAAGTCACCGCATTATCAAGCCAATTTTAGAACCATCAGCGGCGTAAAAAGTTGGGTAAAGTTTAGACCAGGTGGCCACGATGGTTCAGCGTTTAGGGGTGTGCACGCCAATGCCATGGGCATATTTGATGAAGCCGCCAAAGTACACGACGCGGTTATATTTTCAGAATTTACCCGAGGTTTAAAACCCCATGCTACCGAGCGCTATTACAGCGTGCCCGATGGCCGCACCGACACCCGATTTTATGAACTGTGCCAGCAAGCCACCCCAAACTTAAAAGAAGGTGCCCGCGGGTACCGGAAATTTCACTGGGCCAAAACCATGATGCCCCACCCGTTTTGGAGCCCAGAACGTGAAACCGCATTTGTGGACCGTTACGGCAGCCGCGATGCATCAGGCTATCAACGCAACGTAGAAGGCTTACATGGCACCGCTGAAAACCCAGTGTTTCCATTAGAAGTGATGCAAACCAACTTTTTTCATATTCCTGAATACGTGGCCATCAAAATCACCGCCGATGGCAGCAGTAATTTGCTGCGAGTAGAGCGCTACAACGTAGAAGTGGGCACCGACGAAAAAGGCAAAAAGTTTGGCAAGCGAATCAACTATGCCGAACACAAATACGATTTAGATGATTACGTTATGAGTGCAGAAGATCGCATGGCCACCGGCGACGATATATTGCGCCCGCGTTTACGTGAACTGATTGCCCAGTACTTACCTTCAGGCAAGCCAGGTGATTATCACTACGGTGCCGATCTAGGATTCAGTCGCGACCCCAGTGAAATATTCATCAATAAAACCATTGGCAACATTGACCGCCGAGTGGCGCGCATACACCTGCGGGGTTTGGGTTACGACATACAACAAGAGCTGATTTATTTAATTGACGAACGCAGCAGCTTTCAAGGTGTCTGGGGTGTGGATTTTGGCAATGCCGGAACCGCCGTGGTGCAAAACTTAAAAAGCCAGCCCGACTTTTTAGAAGCCGACTACACCAGCCGATTAACCGGCTTTACCTTTTCAAAGGTCACCGAGCAAATCGATGAAGACGGCAACGTGCTTGAACAAGAAGACAAATTAACAGGGGATATGAAAGCCGTAAAAGTAAACGCCAAGCAATTAGCCACCGAACTAATTAATGGGCGCTTACAAAAGCAAGGTTATGAATGGGCACCGGACCCCGAAGTGGTGAGCCATTTTCAAAACCATACCAGCCGCGAAAATAACCGTGGCGTGCCCATATACGATAAAAAGAATGATCACACCATTGATGCGCAGCGCACCGCCACGCTGGCAAAAGTGTATGCAAAATTAAGTGGCGGCATTGAAGTGTTTAGCGGGGGTGTGTATGAGCGATAACACTGTTTGGATAGTGGGCCAAGTATTTCCGGTTGAAAACGAGCCAGAAAAAATACACGACCATTGGGAATTTCAAGGGGTGTTCACAAACAAGCAAAAAGCCCTTGATGCGTGCCACGAATACAAAACCGATTTTGTATTTATAGGTCCAGCTGAACTAGATACCCCCTTGCCATTAGATGCGGGTGATTGGCCCCACAGCTGGTACCCAAAATTAGAAGCCGAGCCGGATTCACATGCCAAAACATAACTGCACATTTTGCAATGATACCGGCATAGATGAAATGACCGATGCCTACAACCAGTTTATTCGCTGCGATCACTGCGCCGCTGGCATACAAGCGGAAATAGAAAACCGATTTTTAATCATTGATAACTGCATGGCCACACTTGTAAACAACATAAACGTGGTCAAACAGCTACAACAAACACAGGTGAAAAAACCATGAGCCATGCCCACCTACTGAAAAAACTAGAATGGCAAAAAACCATTGATGACACCTTTGAAGCCGAAGCGTTTGAAGGGGTTTATCACCTTGAATACATCGGTGACGGCCAGTACTCGGTTGAATGGGTTTTTGACGACAGTGTGCGCACATTAAAAGACCCAATCACAGGGCGATTGTTTAACGACGATCAAACCGCCATGGATGCGGCCCAGTTAGATTTTGAACGCATAGTGTGTGAATGCTACGAGGGCGAACATGAAAAAACTTAGGCACCTAGTGGGCACCGCCATTTGCATGGTGTCAGAAATTTTATTTATATTAGCCTTTGCTTGCTTTGTTGCAGGCCAATGGTTTATCCGTGAAACAAACAGCGAGCACACCCAATGAACATTGGCTTACTTGACCCCCGTAACTGGGGCCGCACCGAACAGGCTGTGAGTGGTGCCGCAAACATATCAGACAACCGCGCCACCGATGAATGGCTGTCTAAATTTGAAAGCAGCCTAAGCCGCGAGCATAACCCCGAATTTTGGGAAACCTTGCGCGAAGCCATGCCCATTTTTGACATTGCCATACAAAAACTGTGCGCAATGGACGGCATCATAAAATGCACATCAGACAACCCAAAATTAAAAAGCATCATTGATGAATTTATGGAACAAGTGCAGGTTAATGACTTGCAAACGGGTTTCCAAAGTTTTTACCGATTACTGGCTGCCGAAAGTTACGAACAAGGCTGCGCCATTGGTGACTATGTATTAAGTGACGACACCCGTGCCGTGGTACAGCTAAACGTGGCCGACAGCAAAGGCATTGTATTTGATCGCAATACCCAAGGCACCATCGACACGTATTACGCGCACCCAAGCAAGCACACAACCGCCAAACCCCTGCAAGAAATTATGCGCAACGACGACAGCCGCTTAAGCATTAATGCATTAATTACAGACCATCAGTTTAGTAAATTAAATGCGCAAAGCCTTGTTTATATTGGCTACAACGTAGAGCCCGACACCCCATACGGTGTGAGCATGATGCGCAGCACAGGGTTTGTATCAAAGGTGCTGGCCACCATGATGCACAGCTTAGAACGCCAGTGGAATCGCTTTGGTGATCCCGTGTTTAGTGCCACGTTTAAATCCGGTGTGGGTCGTGATCCCACCAAATTGGAAACCATAAAAACAAAAATTGCCAATGACCTTGCAGCGGTAATGAAAGCCAAGGCCGACGGAAAAAGCGCCGACCTAGTGAACGCCATTGGTAACAAAGACGAACTAAGCATAGAAATATTGGGTGCCCTAGAAAGCGTATTAGACATCAGCGCACCTGGTGCGTTTATTGTTAACCAGCTAACCGCAAAAACCAGTTTGCCCGCTTGGATATTAGGCATTGGCCCTGCAGGGCAAGACGCCCAGCGCGAAGCCGAAATGGTATTGATGGAAAGCCAGCAGCGGTTTGAAGAACGTAAAAGCGCGCTTAAAAAACCCATTATTGCCCACCTTCGTGCCAGTGGTGTGGCGTTTTCTCACAGTGATTGGGACCTAGAACAGCAACTGCCGAGCGTGTCAGACGTTGTGGCGCAAGCGCAAGCCAAGTTCTTAAATGCACAGGCGCGCATGATGGACCCCGACCACCAAGGCCCAGACGGTGCACCCGCCACATTACCAGGTGATGCCGATTTAAATGAAGGAGAAAAACTGCTAAAAAAGTCATTAGCTCTGCCCTTCCGTATCGGGAATAAAGCGCCGAAGTGGGCAGAGAATGACAGCATGTTACCTAAATTAAATAAGCGTGCCGAAGCGTATTTAATGGCGGTGTGGAATCGCGCACAAGACGAATTGCTGCGCATATTAAAACTAGACAACCCCGAAGCCGACGCCAGCGAATTATTTGAATTTGAAAACAGCCAAAGCCAAATTATTCAAATGGACACGCTATTAACCGACACCCCCTACTTGGCTGCGGCCATTGATGGGGGCTTGGCGGTTAGCATGGTGATGGCCCACGAACGTGGCTTGCTAAACGCCACACGGGAATTAAAAAAACCGCCCACAGTGGGATTGCTGGCCAGCGAAAACCTAGACATTTTAAACGCGCGACAAAATGCCCTGCGCCAGCACGCATTAGATCAAGCCACTAACAGCACCACCCTGTCATTAAAAGACCGCATATACAAAGAGCTGATCGATGGTGACTACAACAACCTAGACCCACAAACCGTGGCGGCCCGATTAAAACAGCGCTTTGGGGATCGCGCCATTAACTATAAACAAATTGCCCAAGCCGAAGTGGCGCAAGCCCATGTGCTGGGCAAAGAGCAGCAGTTTTTGGCCATGGGCATTGCTGAATACAATTACGTGCACAGTAAGGATGGCAAGGTGAGCACCAGGTGCCGCGACCATGCAGCCGCAGGCCCTTACCCCGTAGGTGATGGCCCACTGCCCGTGCGTGACAGTCACCCCGAATGCCGCTGCACCGTGGTGCCGGTGATTGATGATGACGAATAATTTTAAGGAAAAAATTATGCTAAAACTTATGTTTGTATTTACCCTGCTGGCTTTTTCGTATGGTGCCACCGCGCAGCATTCGTTTTTTGTTGGTGTGTTAAGTGACCACTATCAAGATGCCGTTTATATGGATTTTAGAGACGGCCAACTAAAATCATTTAATGATGGTGGCTTTGATGCCACCCAATTAATTGGTTACCGCTACCAAGGGGATCAGTGGGCCGCTGGGCTTTGTCATTATAATAATACATACAGCGACCCCACCACCTGTGTTTTTGGTGAACTTGGGCGGCCCCTTACAGCGCGCATCAGTGTGAGTGCAGGCATTAATTTAACCTATGGCTACCGCGAAGCATTATTAACGCAAGACGAAACGGCCAGTATGGATAAAATGATTTTGCCCATTACGTATGTGGGTGCCAGTTATCGATTTAGCCAGGTGAATCTTGCTTATCAGGTGCTGGGCATGGGTGCGCAGGTTTTGTTATTGGAATTTGAATTTTGATTTCTGAATTGTCGATGAATCTAGAATTTGTTTTGTACTATCCTAGCTGGTTGTTTTGGAGGTGCTGGCTAGTTATAGGTTTTTTAGTGGTGGTCATTAATGTTTATACAGGTATTAAGCATAATCTAAAATTAAGGAAGTGGGTGTGGCCTCTAGGTGTTTTAGCATGGATGATTTTATGGCCGGTTGTTATATGGCAATATTACAGGCTGACCAGTCGTAAAAAGGAAGTATAACCGCAATGTTAATTAGCAGTAAGGAGCGCAGCGTATGACTGTCGAATTGAACGCTTTGTTATATTCTGGTAGTGGGCATTACTGCACAGAATGTAAATCATTGTGTGAAATGTATGAGCAAGGACTTTCTTGTAGGTGTGATCAACCTTGGGAAACTGAAGTGATAAATGAGTGTGATTACCCTGCAAAATGGGTAGAGGTTACAGTCGAAGCGAGAAGAATATAACGCTAAAATTCAGGGCGGCACGTCCCTGATATGAACGTGTTATAACACCCCACAAAAACCCCTTATCTATTTGTTTAGGTAAGGGGTTTTTTTTTCGGACGTTTAGTTGATTTTGTCTTGATAGGCTTGTACGCATCAAAATTGAAATTGTACATACCAAGGGATTTTTACCATGCCTGAAATCGATCAAACGGCCATTGCCGACCTGCTAAGCAATAACGTTGAAGACGTGCTGGCCATGCTGGATGACTTTGCCCTGCCCGATTTAGAAGGCGCCTTAATTGTAGAAATCGCCGGTCAAAATCGCAAGGGTGTGACCGAAGGTTTAAATAAAAAACTGGACCAACTTAAACAGATTGATGCGGGCGCGGCTGCTGAAGCAAATGCAGAAGCAAATGCAGAAGCAAATGCAGAAGCAAATGCAGAAGCGGCTGAAAAACCCGATGACAAAAAAGCCCCTGTTAAAAAAGAACAAGTGAAAAAATCACCGTTCAAAAATCCAGTAGACGGTTTGGGTAAATCACTTAAACCCAAAACATTGCTTAAAAAATCCCAAGGTAAAAAAGGTCCAGTGGATGGCTTAGGCCGCCCGCTTTAATCTTATGAAAACAAAAAACAAACACTTACACACCGCCATTAAACTGGCTGGCCACAGTGAAGACGGCACCCCCACTGCTGCCCAGTTGCTGGCCATTAATGGGTACACATTAAAAACCCACGGGGCTGATGAAGTGTACGTGCGCCAGTTTATTGTGTCGCACACAGGGTTAGATCGCGATAAAGAAATCATAAGCGACAACCTGCTGCAAAACATGGCTGACACATTGGCGGGCAAGGGTTTGTTTGTTAAGCACCCTGGTTCACCTGATGGCGAATCGGCACCTGGTGTGGGCAAGTGGTTTGAAACTGAAATCAAAACCCTGTCACTGGATGAAGCCCGTGCCGCGTTAGGCGAGCACGTTGAATTTGCCCCTGATGCCAGCACCGCCAAACTTTTATTTGCGTCGGCTTATATGCCGCGCATTGAAGAAAACAAAGGCTTAATTGCCAAAATTGATGCGGGTGTGGCGGGCTATGTAAGCGCCAGTTTTTCATACGAAACCGAATCACCCATTGAAAAAGATGGCCAAGTTATTGGTTATTTTTTATCAGGAAAAGGCGAAGCCCGCGAAGCCAGTTTGGTTTGGCTGGGGGCGCAGCAAGGGGCGCAAGCTGTTAAATCGGCAGGCTCTAATAAATCAACCACTGACCACTTAAATACCGACGAGGACGACACCGTGTCTAAAGAACTAGAAGCAAAAATCAAAACCCTTAACACAGAAAAAGGCACGTTAGAAAGCGACCTTGATAAAGAAAAAGGTTTGCGCACTGCCGCACAAACCGAATTAGAAACCTTTAAAGATGCCAGCGGTGGTTTGTCAGCCGTTGCCATTAAAGAACTGGTAGACGAACAAGCCAAGGTGAAAACCGCCGCCATTGATGCATTGGTGGCCGCTGATCGTAATGCGGGTAAGTGTGGCGATGACGATGCTGCGATCACAGCCGCAAAAACAAAATACGCTGCTTACCCAATGCCCGCGTTAAATGATTTGGTTGCAGCCAGTAAAGCAACAGACAAAGGCATGCAAGGGGGTGACCCTAATGCGGGTAGAGATGGTGGCGCGTCTGAGTTAGACGACTGCCCAGTTTAAACGCACCCAACAAACGTAACCCGTGCCAATGCTGGTGCGGGTATTTTATTTAACTTAATTATTTTGTATTTGTTGATTGGAGCAAATTATGAAAACAGAAATTTTATGTGCATCCACTGGTTTGCGCCAGTTAAAGGCTGCAATGGCGGCTGCGGTTGTGGCCCACGACATTGTTGTGTTGCCATCGGGTTTGGTGGCGGTTGCAATGGATTCGGCCGAAGCCGGTGCCGTGAATCTTTACAGTCACGAAGTGGAATGCCTTGCCGTTGATAAAACAGCTGCCCAAGCATGGACAGGCGGCCAAAGCGTGTACTGGAATGACGCAGCAAAAGAAGTGACCACAGTTGCCAGCGGCAATACGCTGTGCGGTTATGCGGTAAGCCCTGCGGCCAGCGCTGATGTGCGCGGTCAAATTCAATTAACCAACAACGCGTAAAACTAAAGGTTTGGTTTGATCGCAACACACAGTGGAATCGGAGACAATTATGCAAATTACACTTAACCGATCGCGTCTAAAAGCGGCGGTCGGTATCAAGGCAAAGCGCAAAGAATTGGGCAAGCAAGTGGCCTTTATTCTGGGCATGCCAGATGCCGTTAAGGCCATGCTGGGCACGGCCAATTTAGGCAATGTTGAAATGATCAACAAGGCCCTGCAAACTGGCCCTGTTTCAGAAGAGCGCTTAAAAGGCTTGATTGCCAACAAGTACAATGTGGCGGCAGATACCCCAGCATTGTCGGGCTATCAAACGGCGTTCACACAGTTTATTCATCAGAACATGCCTGAATTAGACATGGGCTATGAAGCGTTGTTTGATCATGTTGACATGACAGGGTCGGGCCAAGATTACTTTGAAATCTTAGCCGCTAACATGACCGCCGCATGGAATGCCCGTGCACCAGGCGAAAAAACTAAACTGCGCAAAGCGATTCAAGACGAAGAGCTAAGCGTTAAAATGGTTGAATTTTCTGATGGTATCGAACTGCTTGATGTATGGCTTGATTACAGCAAGTTTTACAGAATTGAGCAGGCCATTTCTGAATTCATTAATGGCTATTACGAAGCCAAGGCAAAATTCCATTACGGCATTTTTACAAGCCTTACGGGCTTAAACTTTGACGTGTCGAGCTACGCTGATAACGTGGCAGCGCTTAACGGTGCAGCCGCATCCATTCACCGCAAAATGCGCGGCAAAGGTTTGCCAGGTGGCGAAAACGCAGGCTTGACTGTTTTGGTTGCACCCGAGCACAAAGGCAAGGTGAATAAAATGTTCACGGCCACCACCGACAGTGAAACCGTTGCCCATGGCAAGGTGGTTGAACCATTAACGGCCCGCATTAATAACGTGATCAGCACCACGTTTGTTGATAAAGACGTGAACGGTTACTGGTTAGTGCGTGCAGGTGGTCGCATTAAAAAAGCAGATTGGAAAGCCCTTACCATTGATACGGCTCGCGACATTGAAGTGTCAGGCGAAAAGTTTGTGGGTGTGGGTCAATACAACTGCGCCATTGGCGATACTGATCAGGTGTTATTTGTACCGTTCAAATAATCCTAGCTTAGCCTAATAAAAACCGTCTATTTGCATATGCAGGTAGGCGGTTTTTTTTTCGGACGTTTACACGGTTTTTTCCACGTAACCTAAACCCCTACTTAATAGGGGTTGGTACATGGCATATACAACAACCACAAAAATCAAAGACATGGGATTCAGTTGGCACAACTTTGACGTGACCGACGCCAGTGAATTTGACGTGCTTGTGAGTAATGCCCTAGCCGAGCAAATCACCTTAATAAAAATTGATTACCCTAATTACGAACAAGCCGCGACCACTGAAAAACTGATACTGGCCGAAGCCGAAAAATACCGTACCGCCGCCGAATTAAAACGTAAGCAAGCGGCACAAGCCAGTAGTGATAGCGCCCGTGATTTTGGTGGGGCATCAGGTGGCAGTGAAAACCTATACAAGGCCGCGGCCCAGTTTGATAAACGTGGTGATATTTGGCTAGACAAAATTGGTGTGGCTAAAAACATGCCCACCGACCCCACGGGTTTTTCCAGTGCGGTTGTGGTTAGTTAAATGGGCATTAAAAGCAATGCCTCACAAATAGCACAAGGTTTAATAAACCGCGCCAAAGGCACCCGCACTGCTGTTCGGGCTGGCTTGTTTAAAGTGGCGTTATCGATTAACGCCAAGCAAATTGAAAACCTAAGTGGTGGCGGTGATGAACCCGCTGGCGCTTACCCAGTGCCAGTGCGCAGTGGGCATTTGCGCCGCAGTGCTGACATAGATGTAAAAGAAACCGAAGCCTATGTGCTGAACACCGCCACGTATGCTGCGCGAGTGCATGAAAGCAATGGGCCATTTTTAGGTGACGCACAAAAAGGCAAACAATTAAGCCGCCAATTTGCAGGGGCTTATAAAAAGTCGCTGGGTTTATAAAGGGGTATTGAGTCATGACATTATTAGCCGCCCTTGATGAACTAACAAACAAGCTAACCAGCGATGAAAAACTGGTTGCCTGGTTAAAAAAATACAGCGCCAACAAGCGGCCTTTACAAGTATTTAAAAGCAATCGCAAAGTGGCGGATATTCAAGACCGGCATTTGCCGTGCGTGATTTTAGAGCTGCCCGATGGTGAATACGGTTTGCGCCACATGGGTGGCATAGCGCAAGATTTTTCACATCAAATTGATTTAATTTTTGCCATACACGCCAGCCGTGATGACTTTGATAACGGCTTTAATAGCCGTGTTGAACTGATGGACCAGGTGCTGCCATCTTTTATGCTTAAAACCGATCGCTTAGCCAACTATGTGAGCGACATTAAATTATTAAAATTTACCACGGATTCAGGTTTGAACTTTCCTAAAGTGTTTGTGCAAGCCACCGTTTTATTATCTGGAAAGTGCAAGCGAGACTAAATTATGCCTGATCAAGTAAAAGGAACCGATACCGCGATCATGCTCGCGTTTGAAGATGCTGGCGATTATAACGGCACCATTGATACCCCTGCTGGGTATTTAATGCCGTTTGATTCATGCGGTGTGCTGGCCAGCCAAAGTAATTCTGAAAACAACACTATTTTATCAGGCCGCCACAAAGGCAAGCCCAGCCGTGGCAATGTTGATGTGGGTGGTTCTGTGGTGGGTTTGCTGGGGCCAAACAGTGCAGGGATTTGGTTTAAAGCCTTAATGGGTGATCACGCAAAAACCGGAACGGGTCCGTTTGAACATGTGTTTACCGTGGCGGATGACGTGCCCAGCTTTGCCTTGCAAAAAGACTTAGGCAGCAAACTGGGTGCCACGCGTTTTGAAACATTTGGTGGTGCAAAAATTGCCAGCCTTGATATTAATTTGACCCAAGAAGGTCGCCAAAGTGTCACGGTAAATGTGAAAGGTGCCAGCCAGGTGTTTGGAGCCGCTGCGTTAGATGCCAGCCCAGTTGATTACCGATTAGATGAACCATGGGACGGCCTTAATTTATTTATTAAAGAAGGTGGTGCGCAAATTGGCGTGGCCAATGCGGCTAACTTAAGCATCAGCAACAACCTTGATGAATCAACGGGCTACACCATACCCAAAGAAGCTGACAAATTAAAAGCGGGCACACGGCAGTCATTGTCGGCCCAGTTTCTTACCATTACGGGCGGCCTAACTGCCCTATTAACCGACACAGTATTGATTCAAAAAGGCATTGATAACATTGAAAGCTCGCTTGAATTTAAGCTGGTGCGCGGCACAGGTGATGGCACAGTGGGCAATGAATCGCTGGTGCTAGACATTCCAAACATTGTGTATGAACGCACCAGTCCAGACATCAGTGGCCCTGCTGGGCTTTTGTTTGCCGCCAACTTTGAAGGTTTTGGCGGTTTTACTGCCACGCTTAATAACAGCGAGGACTTGTAATGCTAAAGCTAAGCCTAACCAATACTTATGATGTAAAAGACGTGCCCGTTACCGTGGGCACGTACATCAGTGGCGAATTTCAAAAATCCATTTGCCACATGGATTTTAGAATACCGGCTGGCTTTACCCGCGCCATGCTGCATGAGCAAACCCAAACCGATGAAGCTGAATTTTATAAGCAGTTGATTGTGGGCTGGGCTGATGACGTGGCCGACGAAAATGGCAAGCCCTTGCCATGCGATGACAAAACCAAGGCCGCCGTATTGAAAAACGAAGCGGTGGTGTACGGCATTATGCAAGTACTAACGCCGATTTTATTGGGGGTGCCCTTAGCAAAAAACTCCGTGACTGGGTCGACTTTGTAGCCGATCCAGACACCGCTGGCCCTGAATATTGCAAAGCTTGCAAGGTTGATCGCCAGTCAGATGAAAAATGCGGTGGCTGTGTAGAGCCCAAAATATTGGCCCCCAATGAACCCGTGCTGTTTATGTTTAGCAAGTTGGCCAGCCAGTGGAATTACAGCCCCAGTGGTGAACGCACAGGGCTGAACTTACCCGCGCTTAATGTGGCCATGGGTTTTTATGATATTGATGACAAGGCGTTAATGTTTGAGCGGCTGCAAATATGCGAAAGCCAAGTTTTAACCCTACAACACCTTAAAAAATAACAGGCAAGCGTAATCGAATTATGAGCACGGCTGACATTCTAAAACTTAAAATCACCACCACGGGCAGCGGCAAAGTAAAAGCCGAGCTGCTGGGCATGGCGAAAGGTTTGGACAGCGTAGACAATAAAACCAAAAAAACTCATAAAAGCATGTTGAGTTTTAATAAGGTGTTGTCGGGCTTGTCTGTGGGTGCGTTTGTGTATTTTTCGCAGCGTGCATTGCAAGCCGCTGATGACATGAGCGCCATGGCCAGCCGCATTGGCACCACCACCGATGCCCTGCAAGAATTTGAATATGTGGGCATGCAATTCAACATTACCCAATCAAACATGGACATGGGCCTGCAGCGTTTATTTAGACGCTTTGGTGATGCCCAGCGTGGCATTGGCGAAGCCACAAAAATGTTCCAAGACTTAAACGTGAGCCTTTACGACAACGAAGGCCAGTTAAAAACGAATGATCAAATGTTTAACGACGTGGCCGATTCTATTGCCAATATGGACAGCGAAGCCGCGCAATTGTCAGCCACTGTAAAACTGGTAGACAGCGAAGCCGCTGGCATGGTTGATGTGTTTAGAGCGGGGTCGGATGAAATTGTGCGCCTGCGCTTAGAAGCGCACGCCATGGGCACGGTGATGTCAGAAGACGTGGTGGAAAAAGCCGCCGAAGCCAATTTGAAAATTGAAACCTTAAGTAAGGTTTTAAAAACCCAGTTTACCGTGGCGCTTACCGAGCTTACCCCACTGCTGGTTGATTTTGGTAATAAGATGGCCACCATTGCCAAAGACGCGGGCACCCTATATGAGATGGGCAATAAGGACACTGTTAATACAAAAGCCTTGTCTAAAAAAATTGACATCATCAATGGCGACCTTGAAAAATTAATTGCCTTACGTGATCGCATTGCCAGTGGCAAACATGAAAGTGTGAGTGATTTATTAGGCCAGATGGTGAGTGGTTATGCATTTGGCGGCGCGGATGGCTTAACCGAAAAAATAGAAGCCCGCCAAAAAGAAGTGGCCAATTTAATGGACCGCTTAATGATTGAAAATGGCAAATCATTTATACAACACATGCAAGCCGAAGAAGATGCGCTAACGGCAGCGGCCACCGGCCCTGTCATTGACCCTGCCCTGCTGGCTAAAACCACCGCCGAGCTGCAAGTGTACCGTGATCAAATTGGCGCCACGGCCAAAGAATTATTAACCATGCAGGTGCGTACCAAGTTGCAAGTGGATGCGAACACCCTGCTGGGTGATTCTATGAGCCAATTAATTGATGGCATTATTCAAGAAAAAGAAGAGCAAGAGCGCCTTAACCAATTAAAATCTGACAGCACAGCCATGACCGAAACCATGCTGACCCCGTTAGAGCGCTACACCCAGCAGCAAAGTAAATTAAATGAAATGTTAGCGCTGGGCTACATTACCCAAGACACCTTTAACCGCGCCATTCGCCAAAGTGGCGAAGACCTAGAAGCCGCCGAGTACGGCCAGTTTTTTGCCGACCTAAGTGAAGGGGCCACCCAATTACAAGCGGCCACCAATTCATGGGCCAGCCAGTTTACCGACCAATTAGTTGAAATGGCCGTGACCGGAAAAGGCAGCTTTAGTGATTTGGCCGACAGCATTATTCGAGACATTACGCGCATTGCCATTCAGCAAGCGATCATGCAGCCGTTAATGGCCAGCTTTGGTTTTGCCGCCCCAGCGCCAATGCCAACTGGCACAGGTAAAGCGGCAGGCGGTGGGGTGAGTTCGGGCACGCTTTACCCGATTAATGAAATGCGGGACGAAATATTATCTAAAGACGGCGAAGACTTTTTAATGCTGGGTGCTGGTGATGGTTATGTGCATTCAAACAAGCCCAAAGCCCGATCAGCCAATGGTGCCAGTGGTGCCACTTTTAATGTAAATGTGGTGAATAAAAACGAAGGCACTGCCCGCGTTGAAAGCGTAAAAGAAAATAATAATGGCGGCTTTGATTTAGACGTAATAGTGGACGCAATTGACGGCGCGCTGGCCCGTAAACATCAAGTGGGCAGCAGTTCGTTTGGGCAAACACTGATTAACACCAGCGGCGGCAACCGTGCCACAGGGGGTTACTAATGGCGCTAGTTGAATGGCCAGAATTATTACCACTGCCAGCCATGGGTGGTTTAGCCATTGCCAATGGATCAGCCTCGGTGCGCAGTACATTTGCCAATGGCCGTGACCGATCACGGCGTTTATCGCACAGCCCTCATTCAACGGTTAATGCCACTTTAAATTTTTCAACGTATGAAAACGCCATTTTTGATGGGTTTTTTAGACACATGATTAATGGCGGCGATGATTGGTTTTTAATGAATTTACCTGTGGCGTTTGGACTTGAGCCGCACACGGTTAAGTGTATTGGATCGCCCAGTGCAGGCACCCGCATTGATGTTGATTTAATTCAGCGCAGCATTCAGTTAACGATAAAACGCCCAGCCATTATTGAAGCTGACCTGCTGGCCATTTTAGAAATTTATGGCCTGCAAGACTTAGAGCAAGCCGCACAAATATTACAAGGGTTTAATTTATGACCACATTAACCGAACGGGTTGAAACTGCTGTTTCAACTATGGAAGTGGCTGCAGCAAAAGCCCCTGCCCATATTCAAACCATGCAAGACTTGCAAACCAGTGTTGAGCAAGCGGCAACAGATAGTTTGCTGGCCATGGCGGATTTGCGCTTGTATACCCCCACCACATGGGTAAGTGGGCAAACCTATGTTGACCGCCGTGTGGTGTTTAATGATGGCGGTATTAATTACATACCGGTAGCCGATGGCTATACCGCAGGGGCCAGTATTGCGGCTGATGCCAGTGCGGGTTTATTGGTGGTGCAGCAGGGTTTAACGCAGTCGGATATGCAGGCTAACCCAGAAGACACCGACCCCACTAAATTACTGGTGCCTGGTTCGTTTGGTAATGGATTAGACGCCAATGGATTAACGTTATTAACCACGGCGGCCCAGTGGCAAAAACCCAGTGGCACGCTGGCGTTAATTAATGATCAAACGGCGGGCCTGCCTGTGGCTGCGGTGTGTTATGCCAACTGGCTAGCCCGCAGTGATGCCAGCAATGGCTATGCGGTTGAAATTATGCGCCGTGACAATGGTGATAAATACCGACTGAACAAACCCAATGGCGGTGCCCCCGTGCCAGGCGATTGGATAAAAGAACCGTTAGCCGGTGATGCTTTTACAAAAGCTGAAACCACGGCTGGGTTTTCAGCGTCTGGCCACGGCCATAATGATCTTGCACCGCTTAATCATAGCCATGGCAATGCGAGCTTATTGGACTATTGGAGCGGTTATAAATCAATTATAAATGAAGATGATGTGGCGCAGTCATCGGGCCAAGCCATGGGTGGGGGTAAGTATGTTTTATTTTTTGATGACGGCCCTCATGTCACGCTTGAAAGTTTTAACATCAGTTCAAAAAGCCAGTCGGCCATGGTGATTCACAACGGCTTTTATTATTACGCGCGTTTAGATACCCATTTTTATGGTTATAAAATGGCACTGGGTGCCACTGCCGAATCAAGCGCAACCCTTTTAAGCATTAGCAAAGTTTCTTATACATAGTTTTTTATACGAGCAGTCCTATGATTTTAAAAAAAGTACAAAGTTTTTCTATATACGGGGTGGCCGCCGCAGAAGATGGCAGCCCATTGGATTTAACCGGCTACAACCTTGCGTCTCAAATTGAAAGTGGTGACAGCAAGGTGGATTTAGTGGCGCAGGTTTTATCGGCAACGGATGGCACGTTTAGGCTTGACGGTACCGCCGCTGGCTTAACGGTGGGCACCTGTAAATTTGATGTGAAATTTACCAAGGATTTGATTGTGGATTATTCACAAACAGAAAAAATTGAAATAGCCATGGCGGTCACACAATGATTAAGTGCGCATTTAAAATAGGCATGTTTGCGGGGGGGGAATTGCCCGACCCGATTGCAGATACCAGCAGCCCTGTGGTGACGGCCCCCAATAATACAAACTTTGAATTTGCCAATGGCGGCGCAGGTTTGGCCCATGATGATGCTGCTTTACTGGCATTGCTGGCCACAGCAACGGCCACCGACAATGTAGACGCCACAGTCACGGTTAGCCATAACTTGGCCACCCTGCCTAACCCATTAACCGCTGGGGGGCACACCATTACATTTAGTGCCACAGATGCGGCAGGCAATACAGGCACAGATACCACGGCACTTACCATTAGTGAGGCGGGCGTGATTGATGGCGCTGCCCCAACCATTACAGCCCCAGCCAATACCAGCTTTGAATTTGCCAATGGCGGCGCAGGCTTGGCCCATGATGATGCTGATTTACTGGCATTGCTGGCCACCGCAACGGCCACCGATAATGTAGACGCCACAGTCACGGTAAGCCATAACTTGGCCACCCTGCCTAACCCATTAACCACTGGGGTGCACACCATTATGTTTAGTGCCACAGATGCTGCAGGCAATACAGGCACAGATACCACTGCGCTTACGATCAGTGAAGCCCAGTTAATCCCTATTTATGGCCCTACCATTTCAATTACAGGAATCACGGTAAACTAATATGCCTTTAAATTATATTTTTGATTCAGACGTTAGCACGCACGGTAACCCAAATACATTTGCTGATTGGGATGCCGTATATGCGGCCATTCAATCTGATGTGGGTGGTAAAGATTTGGTGGCAGGTGCCACGGGTGTGGTGACGGTTAGCATTAGAAATTCGGCAGGCATTCCCATTGAAACCGCACAAATGAAGCCGTCTTATTTTGTGTCCGATGCCAGTAATTATTTGCGCCTTCTGGGCGAGAAATCAAATGATTACCCTGCTGTTTTAATGGAAACCGACGCCCCTGCTGGCAATATACTTTACACCAATTCAGATAGGATATTGATTGAAGGGGCAGAAGAAGACGCGCTGATTATTCGCGCCAATAATGCTGACATTACAAACAAGCGTACCCTGTTTTATTCAGGGGCGAGCAATTGCACATTTAGGCGAATTGTTTTTGATGGTAATAATAATTTACTTGTGACCCCTATCAGCGGTGTTAGTGATTTAAGCAATGTTTTTGAACACTGTAAAATCATTAATTGTAAGGATGAATTCAATGGGTCGGGCCGCTTTGGTGGTTATACAATGGATCATTGTACAATTAGTAATTGCGCAACATTTAGACCCAGTGCATCAATGGTGATTACCAATGTATTACTTGTAAACACACCCACTTATGCAGGCTCTGAATGCGGGGCGGGGTCGGATTATAACGCCACCACACAAGCCACTGGCCCCACTAATTTTGGGGCAAACAGTGTTTACAATGTTGTGGCAGCCGATGAGTTACAAAGCGATTTAGTGGGCGGCTACAATGCGTTGCCAGGTGCAAGTATTATTAATGCTGATAGCACCGGCACGGGCAACATTGGCGCGGATGTTCAGACCATATCGGCGAGCGCCCCACAAATATCCCTAAGCATTGCCGGTGATACGCTTTCACTTTTAATTAATACAAACAACAATATTAACGCGGACTGCACACCGTATGTGAATGGATCGCCTGTCACATCGCAAAAGCAAACTAAAACGTCGGGCATTAGTCAGTTAACGTGGGACTTAACGTCATTCACTGAAATTGGCTCTAACGCCATTTCATTTTTAACCATTCAGGCGGTTGATACTGACCTTGCCAGCTCGACTTCAAATACGCGCATTTATTCACAGGGCGGCACTAAAAAACTGGTGATGGGCGGCAATTCGCTTTCTGGCCCAGTGAATTTAGCCACATCAATTGGGGGGGCTGAATCACTTACTGATATGTTAAGGGCCGCCCATATTGCCATGGGCAAAGAACTTTATATTGTTGAGTATCTAAAGGGCAACGCAATATTTCCCGATCATAATTCTGACCCCGTGTTTATGGAAGACATTGGATCGGGCAATTACGATTTAGTTTTGATGCAATGCGAAGGCCGTGCGGGCTATAACAATTTACTGCCCACGGTTGATGATTATTACAACCAAGAAGCCAAGCCAATGGTGGATGCGGTGAAAGGGTCGCAGTCTGATTTTGCTTTTTATTCGCACAGCGAACAGCAAGACATGACACAAGCGACCCATGATACTGAAACCGCAATACAAGAACAGGGAGCCGCACTAATGGACGTTGATCTGGTGCCCACAGGTGTGGCGTGGCACAGCATTCGACTAGCCGATCCCACTATTGATATGTGGGCCGACAATACTCACCAAAATTTTGTGGGGGCATATGTTAACTGCCTAAGCTTGTACCGCTATTTAACGGGTGAATCTGTGGTGGGTATTGCGTACCAGCCTGCTAGCTTAAAGCTTGCGCCGTTTAGTTTAAGTGATGCACAAATTACTTTAATACAAAGCAAGGTTGATGAAAGTGTGACCCAGCCGTTTGTGCGGTCAACGCTTAATTCGTGCGATGTGACGATAACCGCGCCCCTGCAATTTACTGAATACACCGAAGGGGATGAAATAACATTTCAAGCGTCGGCAGTCGATGAAACCACGGGTGATTTAGCATCAAGCATTGAATGGACAGTGGGCACGGGGCAAACCGTTATGGCCACCGGCGGCAATTTTATTACAAGCAGTTTGCCCACGGGGCAGTTTTCGATTAATGCAAAAGTGGTGGGGTCAGACGGCAAGGTGTCGCAGGCGTCGCGTTTAATTAAGGTGCGGTCTTTGGTTAATGCGGCCCCTGTTATTACAGTGGGCAGCCGTGACGTTGATCATAATTCACCGTGGACACAGGTTAATTTAAATACTTATGTGACGGATGATAATGACGAACTTGATTGGTCTACATTAACGATCACACAAACCCCAGCAAACGCAGTGTCGATTGCAAAAGACACCTTAACCGATGGCGTGGTGAATTTAAATTATGCGGGCACGGGGTATGAAGGCAGTGACGTATTTAAATATACGGTTAGGGATTTAGACGGGTTATTATCACCAGAAGGTGTGTTGAATATTACGGTGAACCCACCCAACCCACCTACGGGTGCGATTGCTAATAAAGACATTACAAGGGGCACCACCGCCCGCATTGTTATGCAAGATTACACACCCACGGCTTATGGGGTAAAAGTTGAAATTATAGATGTGGCCAACGGGTTTACAGCTTACCCTTGTGCCGTTGTTGAAGACACGGCGGGGTATATTGATTTTGATGTGCCGGCTGATACTGACATTTTAGCCGCACTGGCCAATGCCACAGTTCAGGTTGATCCTATTACTGGGTATTCATAATGTCAGTGACTAAAGCCCTAGAAGAAGCAAGAGCCTGCGCCCCCACGGGGCAGGTGATTTTAGAAACCATGACCTTGTACCATCCAGCGTTTGTGGATGGCGCTGGGCAAGCCAGCCCATTGTTTATTGTAAACGATGACGAACCATTGCTGGCCACGCTTGAAGCCAGTGCGCCGCAAATGGGTGGGCAAACAGTGACGTTTTTGCCCATACCGTTTAGGGGCACCCGCCCTGCCATGGGACCAGGTAAGGTGCCCGTGTTCAGTTTTGAACTGGATAACATTGGCGATGAATTTGCTGACCAGATTGAACTGAGCTTGCAAGCGGTGCCACGCCAACCGATTTATTGCACGGTGCGAGAATATTTAAGTGATAATTTAACCGCGCCCAGTTATATTAGCCCTTACAAACAAACGTTAACGGACATTACCGTGACCCCCACAAAAATAAATGCACAAGCGCAAACCACTGACAGCAGCAATGTTGTGTTTTTGCGCAGCGTGTATACCTTAAAACAGTTCCCGGGCTTGATTCGATGACGGTGAATGCTTGACGGCGTTGGCCGCTTCTTTCATTGATGACATTGACACCCTGCACTGGCTTCGACTGCCCTATTCTGACCAGCAACAAAATCACCAAGCAGGTTATAACTGCTGGGGATTAATGCGCGCTTTTTTAATGGCCCATGGCTTTGCTGATGTGCAAGGTGTGGCCGTTGATTTTAAAAACAAACCCCAAGTAGAAGCCGAAGCCCGCGCGCAATTTAGCCGCGGTGTGTGGCACGCCATTGAAACCCCCCAACCTTTTTGCGTGGTGCAAATGACCCACGCCACTATTGCGCACCATGTGGGTGTGTGGGTGCCGGTTAATGGTGGCATGATCTTGCACACCACATTGGGCACGGGGTCTATTTTGCAAAAGCGCCACATGGTGAATCAAATGGGTTTTCATATTAGCGGTTATTACACATTCAAAGGATGAACATGCAAACAGACATTGCAGTGACACGACAGCTGGACCCATTTAACCCTGCATTAAAACGCACACAAGAAATGCCGCAAGGCACCAGCCTGCAAACCTGTTTTGATGATTTGGCGTATGTGGTGCCCGAACACCAAGACCTTGTTTTATTTTTAAATGCCAAGCCCGTGATGCGCGCACAGTGGGATTACAAAATACAAAGTGGCGATCATGTATTAATTAAACCGTACCCCCGTGGTGGTGATGGGGGTGGCTTAAGGCAGGTTGCGCAAATTGGTTTGTCAGCGGCTGCCATGTATGTGGGTGGACCAGCCGGTGCGGCCATTATGTTGGGTGGCTCCTTGGCCATGAATGAATTTATGCCGATCCCTGTGCCCCCTACGCCGCAAAATACCCAGCCGTTTTCTAATACGTATCAAAGCCAAAGCCGTGGCAATGTGCCCAAGCCCATGCAGCCAAAGCCTGAGCAGTTTGGTGAAATTGAAATTTATCCTGATGAAGGTGCGCGCAGTTATTTTGCTTATGAAAATAATCAGCAAGTTTATTATCAATTACTGGCCATTGGTATGGGGGATTATGAAATAGACACAAGCACCATAAAAATGGCCAGTGAACCGTTTTTGGATTATGAAAACAGTGAATTAGAATTTGTGCCAAAGGGCGGCACACTTACCTTGGTGAATCCGTCGGTAACCACGGTTGAAACCACGCAAATAGAAGTGCCCGACCAAACATTAAACATTGGTTATAAATGGATTAATGGGGGGGGTGATGGTGATGCACAACAAAAAGACTTAACAGTGGGGCATTTTACTTCTTCATCACGTTTGCACTTTAGTTCATCCGAGGTTTATACCGACGGCTGGCTTGATGTAAGTGTTGGCGACACTATCCGCTTAATTGATAATAGTGGTGTGATGTCTGACCCCATGTTAGTGGCCCATGTTTTTACGGGGGCTTATACCTACCCTTACAATATTCAAGTTGATGATTCAAATGTCACGTCGGCCATTTCCAATTACATTACATCAAGGGGCGGTGTGGTGCCGACAGACAATTCCAGTAATTCTGTGTCGGGTATTTGGCCAATCAAATGGGATACTGCCGAAAGCGCCATTAATATTGATGCTGAGCTGTTTACTATTGACAGCAATAAACAAATATCGATTGTGCAAATTGACTTTGCGCTGCCGCAAAATGCCAACAGTTTTACGGTGGCCATTGATGTGCGCCCCATTGATAAAAATAATGTGCCATCAGGTGGGTGGCAAGCGGTAGAGTCGAGAACGTTAATCAGTTCAGCCAGTGAAATCAAATACACCAGTGAAAGCTTTAACGTGCCTTATGGGCGTTACCAGGTGCGCGCATATCGCACCGATTTTAAAACCAGCGCGGGTGATCAGCTGTTTATTCAAGGGGTGAAAGGCATTGCTGATTCAGAGCCCAATAGTATTATTGCAGAAGACTGCACCCTACTGGCTTTAAAAGTGCAGGTGCCACTGGACCAAAACATTACATTAGGCGAAACCCGTGTGGTGGCCAAACGCAAACTGCCGTGGCTAATGGCCAATGGTGAATGGTCGACCCCAGTGGCATCAAATAGTATAAGCGGTGCCTTGGCCGAAGCCCTGCGCATTCGGTACGGTGATCAGTTTGAAAACTACCTGATGCCGCTTGATGAACTGTATGCATTACAGCAAACTTGGTCCAGCCGTGGTGACACCTTTAACGGCCGCTTTGATCAGCAAATTGTTTTAAAAGAAGCCATGCAGTTGATTGCCCGTGCGGGCCGTGCCATTGCATTAGAAATTGGCGACCGTTGGTATTTTGTGCGAGATGAACCAGGTGTGGCCACGTACCCATACAGCCCTGCCAATATTATTGCCAACCCAGATACCGCCGAGCCGGTTTACAGCATTCAGCATAAATACCCATTGGCCAATGACCCTGATGGCATTGTGGTGGAATTTTTTAACCGTGATGTATGGGAATGGGACGAAACCCCAAGCTACCCCACCGACGCGCTGCAGCCTAAACGCATTCGCTTTTTTGGCATTACTGACAAGCAACACGCATGGCGCGAGTGCTGCTATTTGTATTACCGCGAAATTATCAAACCCAGCACGGTGACGTTTAGAACCGAGCTTGAAGCCCTTAACCATGGCTTTGGTGATTTGCTTTCTATTGCCCCACCTAAAAGCACGGTGTATGGCGCGGGAGTGATTGAAAACTATGATGCGGGCACACAAACATTAGAACTGTCTGAACCATTAGAGTGGAGCGATACAGGCTATCACTTTTTAAATTTACGCCGCGACGATGGCACAACAAGTGGGCCTTACGAAGTGTCGCAAGGGGATGATGATTACCATTGTGTATTTAAGCCTGGTACCAGTTTGGATTTATTGCCCCATAACGGTTACAGCCAAACGCCCCAGCGTGAGCCAACCCATTATCAGTTTGGCAAAACCAGCACAGGGTTTTTGGCACGGCTTACTGGGCGTAAACAAACAAGCAGTCATGAATTTGAATTAACCGCTGAAATTGTTAACCCCTTGGCGCACACTATAGACCAAACCCCCTACCCTTCATAAATTAAGCCTTAGACGTTTTTAACCCTGATTGTTTTCGTGATGCCACGGACATGATCAGGGTTTTTTTTTCGGACGTTTTTAATGGCTTGATTGGTTACGGTATAAAAAATACCGGAGCTGACCCAATGCCACCAACCAAGCAAGCCCCCGCCCTGCACAGAACCGACAGCGAGCGCATTGCCTTGCTTGAAAATGATATGCAATGGGTAAAGTTAACCACTGATGGTGAGCTTAAGGCGTTCAGCACAAAATTGGATCAGGTTTTAACCGTCGTTAGCGATGTGCAGAAAAATCTAAAAGCCGAAATTAAACACGATTTACACACCGAATTTGATGAGCGCTTTGTGCCAAAAAAAGCCTTGTGGATTGCCATGGGTGTAAGCGCAGGTTTTGGCCTTGTGGCGGGTGCGGCGTTTCAACCTTTGGTTTTAAAGTTAATGGCGTTAATGGTTTAAATATGGCTAAGCAAACATTAAAAAACATTAAACAAATTGTGGTGCATTGCACCGCTACCCTTGCCAACCAGCCTGCGGGCTTTAAAGAATGCCACCAGTGGCATGTGGTAGAAAACAAATGGTCTAACGTGGGCTACCACTACGGCATTGAGCAAAACGGCAATGTATGGCAAGGCCGCAGCATGGATTTTGAAAAAGGTTTGGCCGACATTGGCGCCCATGCGGTGGGTTTTAATAAAGGATCGCTGGGTGTGGTGCTAAGTGGTGGCTGCCGCGACATTTATGAAAAAGACGGTGACGTGGTGTATGTGCCGGCTGATAATTTTACCGACATTCAAAAACTGAACCTGCGCGCTTTGGTCACTGGGTTGATTGAAAAATGCCAAGCGGCCGGTGCCGGTGACATTGACGTGGTGGGTCACCGTGATTTGAATGCGAAAAAAGATTGCCCAAGCTTTGATGTGAAAGCTTGGTGGGCGGATCAGTAATATGTTTATACCACCTATAAAACCTTTGCTAGGCGAAGAACATTTGTGTGATCGATCAAGCGCACCAGCAAAAGATTACTGGATGCACCGCCGCATTATGACTTACATGGCGGTGGTAGCTGGTTTGTATGTATTTCCGGTGGTGGTGATGGTTCACCCTGCCCTATTAGGATTAGCGCCTGCTTTCTATCCATTTGTAACATTAATGGTAGTGGCCTATAAAACCAGCAGCGTGCTGGATGACAAGTGGAAAAAGGAGAAACAAGCATGAAAGCAATGCAAGTAATTGTGGGCATTTTATTGTTTGCGGTGTGTGTAATCGGCTATCAGTTGATTGATGTGCAAGGTGAATTGATTGATAAAACGGATCAGGTGACGCACCTGCAGGGCGTGGCCTTGGAATGCGAAGCCACTATCGACGGCCAAAATGCCGAGATTGAAAACCATAAATTGGTGGCCATTCAAAAATCACTGCAATTAAATCAAAGCGCACGACGGCAAATTGATTTGGTACTGCGTGACCCGCAAACCACTGCTAACGATGCCGCTGAACTGAACGCGTGGCTTAGCAAAACCTTTAATGGCCAGACATTGGGAGCGCGAGCAAATGAGTAGACGCATGTTAACCGCCCTATCTTGCACGATATTAATCATGGGGGGTGGTTGCAGTGTGCAACCGGAAGTTGAGTATCGCGACGTGATGGTGCCCACCCCTGCCCTGCCAGAATTGCCGCAAGAATTGCTTACCCCGCAGGTGGTGGCGCTGCCAGTGTTTGTGGCGGCTGGCCACCCTGATGCGGTGGCGGGTTTAACCGCAGGGCAGTCGCTTGTGTTTAAGCAGTGGCTGGCCAGTTTAAAAGCACAAATTGTGGGCTTTAGAGCGCTGTTTGATGTTGAACCGCCCCAGCAAATACGCCCGCCTTAGCTGGCTATTAAATAGCCAGTAGGCATAAAAAAACCGTGAGTTTCCACCCAGAAACTTACGGTTTTTTTTATGGGTGATTAAAAATATTTACAAAAGTTTCTGGGTGGAAACTGGGTTTTTTTGGATTGTGTTTTCACGTAGCCAGCGTTTGATTTGATGGCCCAGAAGTTTGTTTTCGCGGGCCATTTGTTCAACGGCGGCCACCTGATGTGCGGGTATGGGGTTTGCTAAGTGAAGCCCCCACGCTGTATGATTGCTTTGCTGCATTGTATTGTCCTTTTGCGAGTACGTATTTTTGTGGTGGAACGCGACGCCAATCGCGTTTGTTATATAGGGCACTCGCGCCAGAGTGCCCTGTATTTTTTAGCCTTTCTATGGGCTAGATTAGGTCTGCCAGTGCTTCGTTTAATGCCTTTTTAATGTCTGATTTTTTCACGCCATCCGCCACCTTGTTTACGGTGAATACCATTTGGCCATTCGGGTTTTTTTGGCCGGTTAATAAGGGTTTGCCCGTGTCGGTGTAGTAGGTGTTTTTTTCTTTTTTGGGTTGATCATAGGGCGCCAATGCCAGCAGTTTTAAAACCTTGGTGGCGGTGGGCGCGGTGCCTGCTTTGATTATGTTGTTTGCGGCCTGAATAATGGCCCCTTTTATGTCGTCACTTTTGGCCCATTCTTGCATCAGTTTATAGGCACCAGTAATGCTGATCTCTCGTACGTCGGGTATCAGCTTGATGATGATCGGGCCGATTATTTCGGTTTTGACTAGGTTGGCTGATGTGATCATTTTGGCCAGCTGGGCCTTGCTGACATTCATGGATTCGCATAATGATTCACGGTTGCTGAATACCCCCATGCTTAACAGACGGTCATAGCTTTGCGCGCGTTCAAATGGGCTGATGTCTTGACGGTCGGCGTTTTCCGATTCCATCATGGCGGCGGCTTCGGTGTCGGATATGTTGCGCACTTCGACTTCTAGCAGCATGTCGAGGTATTCTGCGGTCCAGCGGCGGCGGGCCCCTTCTATTATTTCGTATTGGAAAAATGGGTCGTTTTTTACCTGGCGAACAATGGCGGTTTTTTGCTGGCCTAATGATTTAAACCCTGCAATTAGGTCGGCACAGTCGGTGGGGTTGAACCACAATGCATTGCGGTCGTGTGCGCCCCAAATGCGGCAGCGTTTAGGATCCACTTTTTTGGTGGTGATGGTGCGCGTTTGGGCAAATGCTTTGCTGCCACTGGCTTGTGTCATGGCGCCACTTTTACTGGGTGCGGTGGGCTGGGTGGTTTGTGGGGTGCTGATGACGGCTGCAGCCAGTGCGCCCATATCAAGTTTGGTTTTTTTCATGGTTTAAGCCTCGGCCTTGTATTCTTTTTCTAGGTAGGCCACGTCTACCGCTTTAGATGGCCATGTTTTTAGGCATTCTAGTTCGATTTGTTTGCAAAACCCTTCGATTGCGGCCAGTGCTTTTTTGTCGGGGCGGCGATCTTCTAATAAGGTTTTGAATGACATGGCGGCCTTGTCTACTTCGGACATCATGGGGAATATTTCGGAGATCATTGAGTCACCGTATATTTGAAACATGGCGCTGCAGAAGTCTTTTTGCACGGGCTTGTTGGTGGTGACCTTGGTGCACAGCAGTTTGAAAAACTTGTAGGTTTTGCCGCCGTCTACCGTTGTGATGGTGTCTTTTAGCATGCGCAGGTATTGCTGGGTTGAACTGAAGTCTAACTGGCTTGGTGGCGTGGGTATCACCACTGCGTCGGCGGTGCCTAATATGTTAATAGTTAGTAGGCCCAGTGACGGTGGGCAATCAAGTATGACAAGGTCGTAGTTGTTTTTTACGGTGTCTAACCCGGTGCGCAGCTTGTGGGCCAGTAGGTTTTTTCGGTCGGCTTCGGTTTGTGCCCCTTGTACTTCAAAAAATAGGCGCAGTTCTATTTCGTTGGTGCTTAGGTTTGATGGGATTAGGTCTAGGTTTTCCCAGTAGGTGTTGCGCACGGCGTATTGCAGGTCGGGCTGATCGCCTTCAAAAAATGGCAGCAGGGTGTCGTCGTCGTGAATGTGGGCGTCGGGGATGTAGCCAAACAAACTGGTTAAGCTGGCTTGTGGGTCAAGGTCGACCACTAATACGCGGTAGCCTTTAGATGCCATGTATTGTGCAAAGTGCACACTGGTCATTGTTTTGGCCACGCCCCCTTTGAATGATTGTATGGCCAGTATTAATGATTCATCGATTAAATCATCAGTACGACCAGGCTTTATGCCGTAATGGGTGCGCAGGGTGTTCATTTGGTTCAGGGTGTAACCCAAAACCGCCCCTGTGGTGGGGTGCTTTTGATCAGGGTTAAATTGGGCCATGGTGCCTTCGTCTATTAGCTTGGCGGCGGTACGGGCTACGGTGTCGCGGCCTTTGCCAAGTTGGTCGGCCAGTTCTTTGGCATTCCATAGACGGGTGAGTATTTTGTTTTCATGCGGCGCGCGGGCCGCTTCTTCCATCATTCCTAGCAGTGAATCGCCTTTTTTAATGAGGGATTCTAATATATCCACGTCTTGCATGTGTATTTGCCTTATATGCGATGCTTAGCTAATTATTGTTTGCCTTATGGCTAGTATATAAACCCAAACACGACACACATGCAATTGATTTTAGGCTTTTGTGTTGCTTTTTGGTGGTTTTTCTATATCTTAGAGGTATAAACAATAAAAACAGGCGGGTTTTGACGCATAAACAGATTATAAAACGTAAATGATAGACATAAAAAAAGACCCCAAAGGGGCCTTTTTGAAAGTGTACAAACGGTTGGCTTGCCACTTTGCTGTGTAGGAACTCAAAGAATAGCACTCCATCCCCTTTTGTACACCCATTTTGATGCATTGATTTATTTCGGTGGGCTTTTTTTTGCCCTTTGTTTTCCGATCCTAAATTAAAGCACGGGTAAGTTTTGCCCAAAATTAAGTCCTGATTGCTTTTGCTGTTAATTCTTATAAAAGCGATTTACCCAGATAAGAGTGGGCCATGCCGTTTGGAATGAAAGATGGTAGGTTTTTATAAACCTGCGTTGGGCGGTGAATGGGGCAAAGCTGGCTACAAGGGGAAACCAGACAGAGCCAGCACCAGTAGAACTGATAAGCTTTCGACCAGCGTGGGAACTGGGGTACTTGAAACACAAATCAATTTAAAGTCCTGCTAGGGACACAGTGGCAAGGGGTAAAACCACAGCACCACTTTAAAAACGGCTTGGCAAATTGATGAAGGTTTTGGGTGGATTAAAGTAAGTCGGCGCGAGCTGGGTCTGGTCGTGAGTGCTCACGGGAATCGCGCCTATGGTTGAAGCCAGCAAATTGGCAATATACCTGCTCAAGGGGCGGCGCTAGACACGCTGAAAACCAAAGACCTCAACGAGGAAAAAAGTTAATCTTGAATTTATGGCGTTTAGCCGTTAAAAATTCGAGTGGAAATAACTTTGCCTTGTTGGTTGGGGTTTACAGCCTTGAGCTGCGTTTACTGTTTACACAGTGGAACAATAGGTGCGCTGAAAGGGTTGCGTTATTACCGTTAGTTTAGGGTCATCAACTGCAGGGATATTTCAAAGCGGTATCCAGTTTGGCTAAGCCTTTCATATTTGTATGGCACATTGTTCGCTTGCATTAAATTTTGATTACTGGGTGTGATGGCTTGCCCGTTGATTGATTTGAAATTTATGGTTTAGGTTTATTTTATAATTGGCTGCCCATTTATTTAGCCTGGTATTGTTTGAATATTGATACAGGGTTATTGGCCAATAATTTACTGTGTGCCCGCCTTGTATGTTTATCTAATTTAAAGTGCTTAAAAATTCAGCCCGTAAAATTGTTCACTCAGTTTCTGGGTGGAAACTCACTAAGCATTCATTCAGTTTCTGGGTGGAAACTC
>ERZ1027208.119-NODE-119-length-40680-cov-42.273600_pt1 | contig 40680 bp, 29 predicted proteins | sample MGYA00520867_ERZ1027208 | MGnify/ENA primary metagenome ERZ1027208 (study PRJEB33311, sample SAMEA4378413) | marine metagenome | biome: Marine biome; feature: Fjord; material: Water | collected 2014-07-20T08:00:00Z/2014-07-... | depth 75 m ...
ATTTAAGAGAGAGTAAATAGTGTCAAAACGTAGAGTAGTTATAACAGGGCTTGGTTTGATTTCACCGGTTGGTGGTAATGTTGCTGATTCATGGGAAAGTATTTTAGCTGGCCAAAGTGGTATTGGGCCGATTACACGTTTTGATACAACTGGATTTCCATCCAATTTTGCTGGGTCCGTCAAAGATTTCGATGTAAGTGATTACCTAACACCTAAAGATGCTAAAAAGATGGACCCTTTTATCCATTATGGCGTCGCAGCTGGTATCCAAGCCCTAGATGACTCGGGTTTAGAGGTTACCGACGAGAATTCTGAACGTATTGGTGTAGCAATTGGTGCTGGGATTGGTGGAATATCTGGTATAGAAACTGGGTATGATGGGTTTCAAAAAGGAGGGGCACGTAAAATATCGCCCTTCTTTGTACCTTCAAATATTATCAATATGATTTCTGGTAACCTGTCTATCTTGCGTGGCTTAAAAGGGCCTAGTTTTTCGATTGTCACAGCGTGTACAACAGGTGCTCACAATATCGGTGATGCAGCCCGTGTTATACAGTATGGTGATGCGGATGTTATGGTTGCTGGTGGTGCTGAAATGGCCACCTCAGTAACATCGTATGGAGGGTTTTCTTCTGCACGTGCTCTATCTAGACGTAATGACTCACCTGAAACAGCGAGTCGCCCTTGGGACAAAGACCGTGATGGTTTCGTGCTAAGTGATGGCGCGGGTGTCTTAGTTCTAGAAGAATTAGAGCACGCTAAAAAACGAGGTGCAAAAATATATGCCGAGCTGGCTGGTTATGGGATGAGTTCAGATGCCTTTCATATGACGATGCCATCTAAAGATGGCGATGGTGCTTTTCGCTGCATGAGAAATGCACTTAAGGATGCATCGCTTAATCCAGAGCAGGTTAGTTATATCAATGCTCATGGCACATCTACACCTGCTGGTGATGCGGCTGAAACTCAGGCTGCAAAAAAACTGTTAGGCGACTTTGCATATAAAGTCCCGATGAGCTCAACGAAATCAATGACTGGCCATATGCTCGGAGCAGCTGGAGGGGCCGAAGCGGTGTTTTCTGTTTTAGCACTACGCGACCAAGTTGCTCCACCAACAATTAACCAATTTACCCCTGACCCAGAGTGTGACCTAGACTATGTGCCTAATGAAGCGAGAACCATGGATCTAAATGTGATTGTGTCAAATTCATTTGGTTTTGGTGGTACTAATGGAACATTAGTATTTAAAAAATACTAAGCCTGGCCGTTTCCAATGGCGCTTACTCAAAATGAGTATGGTAGCTATAAGACCATTAGTATCCCTTTTGACTTAGAGCTGCTCAGTTTTCACAGTCATAACCCTGAGCGTTACCCTTTTCTGTTGCAGACAAATTCCGAACAGGCTTCTGATAGGGGTGTCGATATTCTATTTGCTTTTCCGGGCGAGCGAATTGAATCTAATGGCATCACTGATACTGCTTTCTTTAAAAGGCTGGATCAAGCCATTGATCCTAGCTATAACAGCAACAATCAAATTAATGACGCGATACCATTTAGGGGCGGCTGGTTTGTGTTTTTAAGCTATGAGTTAGTTGGCTCAATAGAAAAAAAACTGGCGGGTCTGCAAACGGACGACTCGTTGCCACTAGCAATCGCTGTTAGAATCCCTGTCGCTATCATTAAAAACCACAAGGATAGAAGTTGCTCAATCGTCTATGAAAAGGGGTTTAAGACGTTTGCCGATAAAATTTTAAATGATATTAATAAACTAGATAAGCTTAAGTCAGCGGTCGTAGCTGATGTTTCAATTAAAGAAGATGAACCTGCCATATTTAAAAATGGTGTGGGTAGGATTCAATCGTATTTAAAAGAAGGTGACACGCTCCAAGTTAATTTATCAAGGCAGTGGGATGGCATCAATCTTAATAACGCTGATTATATCGACATATATCGTTCTTTAAGTCTATGTAACCCTGCACCATTTGCTGGCCTTGCCAAGTTTGGGGGAACGGTTATTTGCTCTTCATCGCCTGAAAGGCTGGTTAGCTGTACAAATAATAGACTTGAAATGCGACCTATTGCAGGGACACAAAAACGTGATACAAGCGACCCTGATAGAGACTTGCAGTTAGTCGAAGAGCTATTGAGCAGTGCAAAAGAGAACGCGGAGCATATTATGCTTATTGACTTGATTAGAAACGATATGGGCAAAGTGTGTGAAATAGGCAGTATCAAAGTGGATGAGGCAATGGTGCTGGAAAGTTATGCGGCTGTGCATCACCTTGTTTCAAACGTAAGTGGTCAGCTACAGAAGGGTAAAAGCGTTTCAGACATTATAAAGGCAGTTTTTCCAGGTGGGACGATAACCGGTTGCCCAAAAGTAAGGTGTATGGAAATTATTAATGAGCTTGAGGATAAGCCACGCAGCGCATATACCGGTTCTATGGGCTATATTAACCATAATGGTGATGTCGATTTGAATATTCTGATACGAACTTTAACCGTGTCAAATAAAAAAATTAAGTTCAGAGCCGGTGCTGGTATTGTTATAGACTCAAAGGCAGATAATGAGCTACTTGAAACACGGCATAAAGCTAAGGCGTTACTAAAGTCACTCCACCAACGTGTCAATTAAAGTATTAATTAATGGCCAGGCTGAAGGTATTATCAGTCCGTTTGATAGAGGATTGCATTATGGGGATGGACTTTTCGAAACATTTTTAGTGCAGGACGGTTGCTTGCTGTTTGCCAGCGAACACTTTTCACGTTTACGCAAGGGGTGTCAAAAGCTTGGTTTCCCTACGGTTAATGAGGCGCTAATTCGTGATGAAATTAAGCAAATTGTAGGGAATGCTTCCAATGGGGTTGTTAAACTCCTGTTGTCTCGAGGTGAGGGTAATAGAGGCTATATGCCACCAGAAACACCAACTGTAACAAGAGTTCTTTCATTTTACCCGTCAGCCAGTACCTTTGAAAAAACGCTAGGATCTTGCTCGCTCATTCTTTGTCATACCCGGTTGGCACGGCAGCCAGTTTTGGCCGGCATTAAACACCTAAATCAACTAGAGCGGGTGATGGCTCGAGCCGAATTGAAAGACAAATCTGCTGAGGGGCTCATGTTAGACACCGATGGACTGGTCATAGAGGGAACGATGAGTAATTTATTTATCGTTAAAAATAGTGCATTGATCACACCGCAATTAAATAATTGTGGTGTTCATGGCACAATCAAGGAATACTTACGTCAAGCTGCAAAACGAGATAATATTGAGTTTAAAGAGTGTGAGTTAAGCCTTGAAGATGTTAAAAGTGCAGATGAGGTTTTTATGACCAATAGTTTAATGCCCCTGCGTTCAGTTGATAGGTTAATGGTTTCAGACGTAACCTACAATATGGAAAAAGGGTGTGTAAGCCAGTGGGCATTCAACTCTATTTTATCCAATATTCGATTACAAATTAAACGCAGCAACGAATAAAACATGAGACGATTACTAAGCATTTTTATTATAACGTGTAGCTTAACGGCTGGTTGGTTCTGGATGGCGTTCCAACAGTCAATTCATCGTTCATATATATCAGAAGAGATGGGGACGGTTATTGTCAAAATAGACAAAGGCCAGCATTTCAAACAAATTGTTACAACCCTTGATAACCAAGGGGTTGTTGATGGCAGGTGGTTTAGTTGGTTAGTGAGGTCTGAAGGAGTGGCCAATAAAATCCAAGCGGGTGAGTATTCATTCTCAGCGGGTTTAACGCCGGTCCAAATTCTAAGTTACTTACTCAAAGGGAAGGTTAATCAATATAGTTTCACCCTTATTGAGGGACAGACCTTTCGAGAGGTTTTATCCGCACTTCATAAGAACAAGGCGATTAAAGTCAGTTTGCCTAAGCATGCGACGATACAAACATACCTAGAGCTTTTAAATATACCTGAAAAGCACCTAGAGGGGTTGCTGCTAGCAGATACCTACTTCTTTGTTAAAGGCTCCACCGATGCAGAGTTGATTATGAGAGCCTATCGATCCATGCAGGCCTATATTAATACCGCTTGGTCAACAAGAGATAAAAAAGAGGTGCTACCCAGTATATATAGCGCATTAATTTTAGCCTCTATTGTGGAAAAGGAAACGGCGGCTATTGAAGAGCGGGCAACCATTGCCGGTTTATTTTTAGCGCGCTTATCTAAAGGAATGCGCCTGCAAACTGACCCGACGGTAATATATGGTATGGGCGATCGCTATAAAGGTGATATTCGTTATAAAGATCTACGAGAAGATACACCGTATAATACGTACACACGTTATGGCTTACCACCTACACCAATTGCAATGCCAGGTAAAGATGCTATTAATGCGGTGCTGCACCCAAATAAAACAAGTTTTTTATACTTTGTTTCTAAAGGGGATGGGACGCATGTGTTTTCAAAAAACCTTCGGCAGCATAACCAAGCTGTCAATAAATATCAGCGATAATAATGACTAAACCTGGAAAATTTATAAGCCTCGAAGGTGTTGAGGGAGTGGGTAAGACGACTAACCTTGAGTATATAGCGGACCACCTAAAAAGCGTTGGGAAAACCATTGTTATAACAAGGGAACCCGGCGGAACACCCATAGCAGAAAAAATAAGAAACTTATTGCTGGATCATGCTGATGAAGCGTTGTGTAAAGAGTCGGAATTACTGCTGATGTTTGCTGCGCGTGCCCAGCATTTAGACACGGTTATCAAACCGGCTCTCCAAGCTGGTCATTGGGTTTTGTGTGACAGGTTTACAGATGCTACCTATGCGTACCAAGGTGGCGGTCGAGACTTCCTAATGAAGGATATTGCATGGATGGAAGATTTTGTTCAAAAAGGATTAAAGCCAGATAAAACCATTCTACTGGATCTAGACGTTGAAACAGGTTTGAAACGGGCATCCATACGGAGTGAGCCGGACCGTTTTGAATCAGAAAAAAAAGTTTTTTTTGAGAAGGTTCGACAAGTTTACTTGAACAGAGCAGCGGCTGAACCTGGTAGGTTTAGTGTAGTGGATGCATCTTTATCATTAAACGAGGTGCAAGAAGGGATTAAAATACATCTTGATGACTTTTTAAGTAAGGAGTAAACACTTGCTAACAACCTACCCTTGGCTAAATGTTCTAGCGGATAAATTAACCAGCTATCAACAACAAAAAAGGCTTCCTAATGCCCTTATGTTACAAGGGGATAAAGGGTTAGGGCTAGCAACGCTAGCGCGCGACTTTTCGAAACAAGTGTTCTGCTTAAAACCGACTTCTAAAGGCTCAGCTTGCTGTATTTGTTCGTCTTGTTTGCTCTTTGATGCTGGTAATTACCCCGACTATATAGATATAAAGCCAGATGAAGGGAAATTAACCATCAAGATAGATACTATTCGCCAACTCAGTGAGAGATTAGCCCTGACTGGTCAGTTCGCAAATCCTCGCATTGTAATAATCGACCCTATTGATGCGTTATTACACCAAGCCTCTAATAGTTTATTAAAGACTCTGGAAGAGCCAAGTGATAATACATGTTTGATTTTAATTGCGCATAAATTATCAAAAGTCCCAATGACGATACGCAGTCGCTGTCAAATCATCAAAATAAATGCCATCGATAAGGGCTTAGCAAATCAGTGGCTTGAAGCGGAAGGGTGTGAGCAGTCATTGCAATATTTAGTGCTGGCTAATGGCCAGCCACTGCTTGCTTATGATCTATGGAAAAAAGATGGACTTGGACACAGACGCGAGCTTCTCGATGGGTTTATTGCCTTAATAAAAGGGCAATTGGATCCCTTGGTTTTTGCAGAAAACTGCCTATCTAAAAAGGAGTTCCCTATCATAAAATGGTTGACATCCTGGCTGGCTGATGCAGTAAAATACAAGCACAGTAACACTGCTAAACAACATTTAAATGTTGACTTAGCTGAGGACTTGAAAGTTTTATCCAGCAAACTACACTTGAATGATCTGTATAGTTTATTAGATAAGCTCGGACAACTGGCACAATTAGAATCTACTCAGCTGAACCAGCAATTACTGCTTGAAGAATTTTCAGTGGATTGCTTTTTTGCCAGCAAGATAAAAGGACATAAACGATGAATACGACGGCTAACGGGGCACGACAAGGGATTTTATCTTTAACGATCAAGGATAAAAATGCGTTGTATGCAGCCTTTATGGATTATGTTGAAGGCGGCGGGTTATTTATCCCGACGAACAAAAAATATAGTCTAGGTGATGAGGTTTTCATGCTCTTAAGTCTGATGGGTGAAACTGAACGGATTCCTGTTGCTGGAACGATTATATGGATAACACCAGTAGGTGCTGAAGGCTCTAGATCGACAGGAGTTGGCGTGCAGTTTAATGAACAAGCAGGCGGCGTGGCACGGGCTAAAATAGAAACGTACCTTGCAGGCTCAACTGCATCAGGCCGGCCAACTCACACTATGTAGGTGCCAGGGTTCGATTTTTTTACACCTCCAATGACCAAATTTTATTGCTGATGAACAAAGTATGTTTATAGACTCGCACTGCCACCTAGATCGAATTGATCTAAGCCCTTACACAAATAATTTTGATGAATACCTTGCAACAACCGAAGCCGATGCTTTAGAGCACATGCTTTGTGTGTCTATTAACTGGGAAGCTTACCCTGCTATGCGGGATTTAGTTAAAGCAAAATCAAATATCTCTTTTTCAGTAGGGGTTCACCCTAATGAATGTGACGGTTATGACCCAAGTTCGAAAGAGCTAATCGAAACGGCTATCAATGATAAGGCCATTGCTATTGGTGAGACAGGGCTTGACTATGCGAGGCTAGGTAGCGAGGAAGAGAAAAGTCGTCAAAAGAGCCGATTTCGTGAGCATATTCGCGCAGCAAAGGAAGTAAATAAGCCACTTATTATTCATACACGTGATGCAAAGGACGATACCATCGCTATTATGCAGCAAGAGAGAGCGGGTGATGCTGGGGGTGTTTTACATTGCTTTACAGAAGACTGGGAAATGGCTCAAAAGGCACTTGATTTAGGGTTCTATATTTCTTTTTCAGGGATTGTTACCTTTAAAAATGCCACTCAGGTGCACGAGGTTGCTAAAAAGGTTCCCAATGATCGCTTTTTAATAGAAACCGATTCACCGTACTTGGCACCTGTTCCTATGCGAGGTAAGCCTAATTACCCCAATTATGTTCGTTATGTTGCAGCTAAGGTTGCAGAGCTAAAAGGCTTGTCAATGAATGAGGTGGCTAATCTTACACGCCTAAATTTTCGAAACTTATTTAATCCTTAACTGGCTTGTCTAACTTAGGTAGCAGCTGCTGGATTTTATTCAAGATTTGAGCTGTACCCTCAAGAGATGCTTCCGAATCCATTAATTTCTTTGCAACATCTTTATTTTCCTCAGATAAATCCTTAATAACGGTGTTAGCCATTTTCAGGTCATGGTGGGCCTTTGTTTTATACTCTTCGGAAAAACGTTCACGGTAGGTCAGCATGAAAGAGGCAATAATGCTGTTTACTTCCTCTTGGCTATGAGAGGAACTTTTAGCCAAGGTTAACGCTTCATCAAAGACATTATAAAGTGGTTTATCAAATAAGCGTTCAAAGCGCTCTTTTAACGTCTTGTGCATATAAAAAAGCTCACTTCTTGTTCCAGTGAATTGAGCAAATAATTTTAATGTTGCCGATTCAACGGTATGTAGACTTTGGTGATGTTTCTCAAGATACACCTGCTCCAGTGTCGTAACAATGTCGCGAATTTTTTCTTTAGGGAAGGATTCCTGCTCTAGCTGATGGTAGAGGTCACTGATAGCATGCTCTGATTTTTCTTCAGTTTTAATGCTGTCGTTTGACTGAGTCTGGTTTTGTGCTTGAAACTGCTTGAAAGCAGAGGCAAAATCATCCATTTCTTCGGCTGATAATTGCCCTTTTGAAAGTTGATCAAAACAAAAATTAGAGGCCTCTTTAAAACTGCGTGAAGGGCTTTCTGGCTTAATAGTAGGGTTTTCTTCACCGACTCTTATAAAAGGTTGGGGCACTACCTCGTTTATGCTAGTGAGTTTTTCGGTAGTCACCGAGTCTTGTTGCCGCCAAAAATTGCTAAACGACTCGGTTTTTTCTTTTTTGCTTGTTTTTTCAATAGAAAGAGCTATTTCTTTGAAGCAAACACTGGCAGTGGATTCAGGGTTTAATAAAACAGCAGGGCATTGTAATGATACCGAAGAGATCATCGTCTCATCGACTTGGACATAGCCTAAGTAAGCGATGTCAGCTTCAATGTACTTTTCAACCGCTGTTTTGAAGCGTTTATACACCTGTTGGCTTTGTGCTTGGTCTAGCGCCATGTTGACTAAAACGGACGTTTTCTTACTAAAACTTGTCCGCTTTAGAGCCTTTAAAAGGGAGAATGAGTCGGTTAATGAGGTTGGCTCAGGTGTGATAACAACAATAGAAAACTGTGACGCCCTGATAAAGTCTAAAACATCATCGCCAATACCAGCCGCAGTATCAATGATCAGGTAATCAAATGTTTTTTGAAGTTGATCAAGGGTGCTTAATAATATTTCTTTTTGTTGTTTGGAGAAGTGAGCGTACTCGGTAATACCAGTCGCACCAGGTATAACCTTTAAGCCACGCGGTCCATCGATAATAATATCTTTTAATACCTTCTTGCCAGTAAAAAGGTGTTCAAGTGTAAATTTTGGTCGAATACCCAGTAAGATATTGATGTTAGCTAAACTTGCATCAGCATCAAAAAGGCAAACCTTGTTATCTAAAGCAGCCAGTGACAGTGCCAAGTTTGTAGAGATGCTTGATTTTCCTACACCTCCTTTTCCGCTAGTGACGGCAATCACTTTTGCTTTGGGTTGGTTCATGTGTTGTTGATTTGAATTATTGTAAGCAAATACCATTTTGAGGACTTCTTCCGTTTATCTTTTTTAACACACTATATATGCTGTAATATTATCAAAATTTACCTTAAAAGAGTTGGAAACTATGCAGAATAAACTAACGATTCACACCAGCGCTATTAGTCATGGCTTGCGCTGTTTTATTGCTGGCATAGGATTATTACGGCATCCAACGTTAAGACGTTTTGTGTGGATACCTTTGTTGATTAATATATGTTTATTCAGTATAGCGACATGGGGGCTTTGGACCTACCTTGTCAGTAGTATAGATGCCTTGCTTCCGAGTTGGTTGAACTGGCTATCATGGTTTATTATTCCACTGTTTATGGTCAGCATGTTAACCATTGTTTATTATACATTTACCCTGCTTTCAAATATTATTGCTGCCCCTTTTTATGGTCAATTGGCAAAAAATGTTGAAGCGCACCTTAAAGGGCAGCCTTTTGTAGAGAGAACAGACGGCTATTTTGTCGCTGACATGCTAGGAATGATCTCGTCTGAAGTAAGGAAGCAATTGTACTACCTTGTACGAGCATTGCCGTTGTTGGTGTTATCGATGATACCCGGAGTTAATATCATTGCCTTACCTGTTTGGCTGTTATTTAGTGCGTGGTTTTTGTCTTTTGAATATGCGGGTTATACCTTTGAAAATCACGGCGTTTTATTTAATGAGCAAAAAAGAATATTGTCTAATTTTACGTTACCAGGCATGGCATTTGGAGGGGTTAGCCTATTGGCAACAGCCGTACCTATTGTAAACCTGTTAGCTCCTGCTATTGCCGTAGCAGGGGCGACAAAAATGCTTTATGAACGTGGTGAGCTTGATTGAATTAAAAGCTAGCTAGCTAGCCTAGCTGGTCTGTTATAAATATACCTTGTTTGATAGTGCTCAATTGGACAGGGGTTATTGTATTGGTCAACTGCTCGGGTTGACGGGTTGTTGTTTGCACTCGTATGTAATGGGGGCTATAACCAGAAATAGTTGAGATGCCGGCTGCATCAGCTGGCTGAGCATCCTCCCACAACACCTCACAACTATTGTTTAATAGTTTATTCATTGTCTGCTCTTTTAACGTTTCAGACAGTAAATGAAGTGTTTTGCTACGTTTTTTCTTTATGGTGTCATTCACTTGGTTTGCCATCAGGGCTGCTTTTGTCCCTTCACGTTTTGAATAGCTAAATATATGTAGGTTTCCAAATTTTATTTCATTAACAAACGTTAATGTTTGCTGCCACTCTTCTTCAGTCTCTCCAGGAAAGCCAACAATGATATCAGACGTAACGTTTAACTCAGGAATATGGTGACGCGCCTCTTTAATAATTTGACGAAACTCATCTGTTTTACAGCGTCGAGACATTCTTTTCAAAACAGCATCAGAGCCACTTTGAATGGGTAAGTGTAAATGAGGCATTAAACGAGAGTTTAGGAATAATGTGAAAAAGCCCTGAGGTAAATCCCACGGTTCCAACGAGCCCATGCGTATCCTAGGGATACGGGTGTCTTTAAGCAGGGCCTCAATAAGGTGATAAAGGTTAGTGTTAATATCACTCCCATACCCACCCAAATGCACACCGGTAATGACGATTTCTGAAACACCTTTAGCATGCAAAGCATTAACTTCTTCTACTATATCTTTAATACCTCTGCTTTTTTCATCGCCTCTTGCAATCGTTACAATGCAAAAGCTACATCGATAGCGACACCCATCTTGCACTTTGACAAAGGCCCGTTGACGCCCCCTAACAAACAAACTAGAGGCGTTAGGCTCGGTGGCAATACTGGGCATAGTCACTTCATCAACAGCGTCTAATGTTAAGTCAACAAGTTGGTCTTTCTGTTGGTTGTTAACCAACAGGTCCACCCCATCTAAAGAGACGGTTTCTTCTGTATTTAAGGTAGCATAGCAGCCACTGACAACCAATTTAGCTTTAGGGTTTTTTGTATGCGTTTTACGGATAAGCTGACGTGACTTACGTACAGCTCCCTGCGTAACAGCGCAGGTGTTCAATACGAGAATATCGGGCGCACCATCCTCATCGACAATGGTATGGCCGCGAGTGTCAAAATCATGTGCCCACGACTCGACCTCAGCCTCATTAAGTCGGCATCCAAGTGTTTTAAGGTGAACTCGCATAAATATAAAGAAATTTGAAAAGGGATATTTTACGTCATTTATGCTGTTGTTTGATGAAGTCGATGACACTTTGTTGGCAATTGTCCGTGTTTTCATACAAAATGCCGTGCCTTGCAGAGCTAACCCATTGGTGAGAGCGGAATTTTTGTTGAATACCATCAAGTAACAGCTTCATGCTTGTCGGGGAGGCGACAGGGTCATTATCAGCATGAATGATTAGGGTAGGGCATTGAATTTTTTTTAAGTGGCGCTTGGTCCTCTTCATTAGCACTAGAAGCTGAGTGACTGAAGATAATGGAAGGTGCTGGTAATTAATATGTGGGTGCTCAGGTATATTTTTTTTAAATGGTAGGCCATGGAAACGGGTTAGTTTTTTAATGGCTATGTTTGAGAAATGCCCTGTTTTAGCAAGCAGTATTCTAGGGTTTTTTATTTCTAAGGGAGTGCCACAGCTAACGACAGACTTAATAAATGTTTTTGGCTGACCTGCTATTATTAGAGACAGTAAGCCACCGGTGGAGAAGCCAACCAAGTGGATATTGCTACTGTACCCCATAGCAACGTTTATACTATTTTTAAGGGATTGCTGCCAATCTTGCCAGCGTTTTTGGTGCAAATCCCATGGCGAGGTTCCATGCCCCTTAAGGCGACAACCAATAACCGTGTAACCTAATGTATGTAATTTAGTCGCTAAGCCTTTCATTTCAGAAGGTGTGGAAAGCAAACCGTGGGTTAAAATGACGCTTTGACCATTACTCACCTTAGGGATCAATAGGTACGGTTTGGCGGCTTCCTCATCGATGAACTGTTGTTGGTTAATGCGGGCAAACTGTTGGCCCAGGTATTCGGACCTGTCCCATTGAAACTCGCGAATCTCATCATCAAAAAAGAATTCTGATAACTCAATACATTGAGTGTCGTTGTTAAAATGCAAAGCTTTCTGCACGGCTTCTTGGACTTGAGGAACGGGCTTGACCTCATTTGAATAAACGGCAATTGGATTTTGAATGCGAATAGTATCAAAATTATTTTTGGTGCATATTTTCTCACTAAAAATATAATTTTCCCCATCATCAATTAACAATTTTGCATGGTAAGTACCGCGTAAAAATTGGTTAAATTCAGCGCTTTTCATGGTTAGAATAGCGCGATAAATACTGGGGTTTTTAAGCGTCTTATGAAAATATAGCTGAGCGTTTTTTTGTAAAAACTTAATGCTTATATACAGCGTCATGTGGAACCGTCGTTTGCTACAAACAGTTTTCTTGTCAGCGAGTAAATGCATAATGACGGTGGAGGCAATATGGGCAATGTTGATGGTGACTTGAGAATAGATTTGGTGCATAAAAACGTCACGTATCTTACGTGTGTTGCGCTGGTAACTTAGCCTAAATAAAAGTTGATTCAAGTCGGTGTTTTGGTGAGCGGAATTTAAGATGTCACTTAAGCTTAAGTTGCTTTTTTTTATAAACGCAGTGGCTATACTTGACTCAAGTTTGGTCCAATAATCTTCTACAATAATTGCTGGTCCCAGCTGAATATCCATATCGGTTTTTTTAAGCAGCAAATTTCCTTCAACAACCAACTCTTCATTAAAACGTTTCCGAATGTGTTGAAAAAAGAAAGTGGCAGTGCCCTTTAAAATATTGGTTTTTACTCTAAGGGGGTAAAACGTAATATTGCATGGAACAAGGCTGGTTGGTTTTTGACATGCCTCAACCATTAACTTTATACTCTTAAACCCCAATTCATTTGCCCAAATCGATAATATTTTGTGTTCACCAGAATCATTTAGACTGCGCACGACAGATTTGAAAATAGTCACCCCTAAGCCAATAACCGCTGCTCCAGTGTGTAATTTTCTACGTTCATTTTGGGACCTTGAATACACAGCATAGCGACCCTTTTTATCAATACTCCGCCGGTCTTTTACAATCCCTCCCTCTGGAAAGGCAACAAGTTTATAGCCCAGCAAAATATCTTTTGAAACATGGTACATAAGAGAATCGGTATCAGTAGCAATACCACCTAGTTTTCGTAAATAGCGTCCCCACAGGCTGTCATTAAAAAGTTCCTTGCTGGCAATTGAGCGAGAATAAAGCCCTGTTTCTTGGTAGATCAGATACTGAGGAATAAATGTTTCAAACCGAGCAAAGTGGTTAAACAGGAATATATCACCGGTTAACCAAGTGGACTCTTTTTTGTGAGTGTTGATGGATAGCTTGAATACATTAAGCAACAGTCGCATGACGCGATGGGTCCACCGATAAGCAGAGGCGCTGATTTGGTGTACCTTAATAATTTTTTGATTAATTAAATTATTCATCACGATGCAATTAAATAGTGGCTTAACAGTAGTTTTACTATAAGCAGCGAAATACCGTAAGTGAAATTTCTAAAAAAGGTAAACTATTAGCATGAATAAATGTGTGCTTAACGATTAGATGCTCCCTAAAATAAGCTTATCCCATAATGAGGTTCATGTTTGGCAGCTAAGCCTGTCAAACGCATTGATCGACTGGTTTGAATACGCCAGGCTGCTAAGTAAACGTGAGCAGGACAAAGTGGCGCGTTTTAGAAATCCTCTGCATCGTTCTCGAGCTATGGCAGTGCGTGTTCAGTTAAGGTTGTTACTCTCGAATTATTTAATGCTGGAGCCTCAACAGATTGATTTTCAAACACAGCAATACGGCAAACCCATCCTATCAAATACCAATTTGGCTTTTAACCTGTCACATAGCGGCAGTGATGGTTTGGTCGCCGTGAGTATGAACCCACAAATGGGGGTGGATATTGAACATTGGCGAACGCTTGATAATATTGACGGTATGGTTGAACGTAACTTTTCTATCACTGAAAAAGAAATTTGGCAGGGCATACCTGAAGAGCACCGAATACCCGCTTTTTTTCAGCATTGGACGGCTAAAGAAGCGTTTATAAAGGCAACTGGCCGTGGCTTAGGGTTGGGGCTGGCACGTTGTAGCTTTGATGTGGTGGGTGATACTCGCTTACTGGCGTGCCCAGCTGAATATGGTCGCCCTGTTGACTGGCAGTGCCACCAGTTAGGCACTGGGGATAGAAAGAGTGCAACGCTGGTGATCAAGGCTAATACCTGTCAGCTGGTCTTAAGGCAATTCAACCCCAAGTTTTAACGTCCATGTTTGAACTTATTGAACCCGTATACGAAACCAGCCTTTGTCTTTGACGGGAATGAATGACTTAGCCCGTTAAATGTCAGTAAACCATTTCTAGCCACAGGCATTGCAGGGGCGAAGGGAAAATCTCCTTCCGTGCAAAGGCCTCTTATTATAAAATATGCGCTGGTATAGTTTTTAACCCTAAAGCAAATTAAACGTATGACTGAATTTCCTAAAACACTGGTTGAAGCGCTGGATAGAAATCAAGACCCAGCTAAAAAAATCACTTACATCAGTGGTCAAGATAATGAGCGAGAAGTGAGTTACCCAGCACTTAAAAAACGTGCGTTGGGGCTGCTCCATCACTTTCAACTTAAAGGTGCTAAAGAGGGTGATGAGCTGATTATCCACTTGGCTGAAAATGAACAGTTTATTGATGCCTTCTGGGCTTGTCAGTATGGGGCTGTGGTTGCCGTTCCATTAGCAATAGGTACCAGTGATGGCCATAGGCAAAAAGTATTTAACGTTTTTAGTAAGCTTCGGTCTGCTTATATTGCAACCACAACTAAAGCGCTTAAGCGACTGGAAGTCTATGCACTAGAACATAATAAAGAACAGGCTTTTCAAGAGATCTCTCAAAAAGCGATTTTACTGGATCGAATTGAATCATTCGATATGGCCGGAATTGAGGCTGACATTTTACCTGACAAAACTGCATTTATTCAATTTTCATCAGGCTCAACGGGTGACCCTAAAGGGGTGGTTTTAACCCATAAAAATTTAGTAACTAACCTGTATGGCATTATTGAATGCAGTGAATTCGATCAGCGAGATAGCTTTTTTAGCTGGATGCCATTAACCCATGATTTAGGTATTATTGGTTTTCATTTGACGCCTCTGTTTGTCAATATAGACCAGTATATGATGCCAACAGATTTATTTGTACGTCGCCCTAATTTATGGTTAGAAAAAGCCAGTGAAAAAAAGGCCACCATACTGTCATCCCCAAATTTTGGGTACCGTCATGTTTTAAAGCGCTTTAAACCAGGCAATCAAATTAACTTAGACCTGTCTAAAGTACGTATTATTTTCAATGGTGCTGAGCCAATATCTGCTAATTTATGCAGAGAATTTAACGAAATAATGAAACCATTTGGGCTGTCTGAAACGGCTATGTTTACTGTTTATGGCTTGGCAGAAGCCTGTTTAGTCGTGACATTCCCGTACCTATCCCAACCTTTATCCACCGTGCATATATTGCGTAACTCATTGGTCAATGGGCGGCCAGCTGTCATTGTTAAGCAGGCTGAAAAAAACAGTGTTGAGCTGGTTCGTCTAGGTCATGCTATTACAGGAACAGAAATGATGATCGTGAATGAGCAAAATATGGTCGTCGGTGAAAATGTTATTGGTCGGGTGTTTATTAAAGGCAATAATGTCACGGCAGGTTATTATCATGAGCCTGCGTTGAATGAAAAGCTTATCACAGCCGATGGTTGGCTTGATACAGGGGATCAAGGCCTTATTAATGAACAGCAATTGGTGATTACCGGTCGTACAAAAGATTTAATCATTATCAATGGTCAGAACTATTATGCCCCCGATTTGGAGTCAGTGTGTGAGCAAATTGATGGTATAGAGCTTGGGAAAGTGATTGTTTGCGGTATTCTCAATACGGCTGAATCAAGTGATGAAGTGGTTGTTTTTGTCCTTTTTAGGGGTGACTTAGAAGCGTTTTACCCTATGCAGGTTAGTGTTCGTCGTATACTTGGCGAAAAGTCTGGTTTAGATGTGGCGCATGTATTAGCCATTTCATCGGTCCCTAAAACAACCAGTGGTAAAGTTCAACGGTTTGCACTGGCTGAACAGTTCCTTAACGGCCATTTTAATGAACAAATGGCGGCGCTTACAGAATTATCGGAAACCCAACTGGTTGGCTCTAAAGCAGCAGGGAGCCCTATAGAGCGAGTGTTACTAGAAGTTTGTAATGAGGTGGTGCCTGAGGTTTCAATTAAGCTAGAAGACAATATTTTTGATATGGGGGCAAGCTCTTTAAAACTAGCGCAAATTCACGAAAAGCTAGATCAAGCTTATCCGGACTTAGTTGAGCTGAGTGACTTTTTTGATTACCCAACCTTGGGTGAATTGGCTAGCTTTATTGAGCAAAAAACTACCTAGTATTGGCTGCTTTAGGGGCTAATCGTAGACGGTGCGCTTACGTTTCCATTTACGGTTAGACCACATCCAATCCTCTGGGTGCTCAAGAATCATGTTTTCTAATTTCCGTGCATATTTTTCTGTGACAGCATAGCCTTCTTTTTGATAAGGAGCCTGTGCTAGCACTTCAAAAAAAACTTCATAATGGCCTAAAGATAAACGGCGCATGCTAACAAAAATAACAGGGTATTTCGTTAATTGAGCAATCTTTTGAGTTCCAACTGAGAAGGAACTGTCTTGATTTAAAAAAGTTGTCCAATACTTTTCCTCTTTTCTAATGGGCGACTGATCCGCAACCATAGCAAAGCCTCTTAGTACCTTACGACGTTTCATGATTTCAAGGAGCGCGTCTTTGTTTTCAATTGGGCGCGCACCAAAACGAGAACGAGATTTTTTCATTTGCTCATTCATGACATGGTCGTGCAATGGTTTATACACCGCGTCAATTGGAAAACTAAGTTGTAAGCTACAAGCAGCTAACATCCATTCCCAATTACAATGGTGGGCAGCCAGCATAATTATAGATTGGTTTTGCTGAGCAAATTCTTCAAGAAGCTCAGGGTTCTTAAGGGTAATACGCTGGTTAATTTGTGCTTCACTCATATAAAGAGTTTTAAGCGACTCCATCACCATAAAGACAAGCCGTTTGAAATTAAGTTTTGCTAACGCGTGTAGCTCTAAATCTGATCGCTCTGGAAAAGAGTTCTTCATGTTTGAGAAAATAACGTTGCGCTTTTTTTCAACAAAATAATAGCCCACAAGATAAATGGGGTAGGCCAATAAATACAATATAGGAAAAGGGAGCCTACCTATTAAGGGGGTTAGTTTTGAAAAGAATGATTGCCTATGCTTTGCCATTGTTTCGTCATTTATAAACCCAAGAGGCGGGCATTTTAGCAAAGCAATGGCTGTATGGGTTAAGCAAAAAATAAATAGCTGATAAAAATAGCGGTACAAATACCTACAAAATCTGCAAATAAGCCACAGCTAAGTGCATGCCTAGCGTTTTTAATGCCGACCGAACCAAAATAAACGGCCAAGACATAAAAGGTTGTTTCCGTGCTGCCTTGAACAATTGATGACAGCCTGCCAGCAAAAGAATCAGCGCCATGACTGTTCATTGTTTCAATCATCATAGCGCGTGCACCACTACCACTTAAAGGTTTCATAAAGGCGGTTGGTAAGCCATCAACAAACTGGTCGTCAAAAGAGCCCCATGATAATAACTGGCGTATTCCTTGAAGTAATATCTCGAGTGCACCACTCGCCCTAAAAACGCCAATGGCCACAAGCATGGCCACTAAGTAAGGGATAATGTTAATGGCCGTTTGGAAACCATCCTTAGCACCGTCAATAAAAGCATCGTAGACATTGATGCGCTTTTTAACCGCACCCAGCATAAAAACAATGATTAAGCTAAAAATAATAATATGGCTAATTAAGGCAGATTGTTGTTGCATAGTGGCTTTATCAAGGCTTGAAAAATATAGCAATATCGACATAACAAGTACCGTAAAACCTATGAGGTAAGTGACGATAACTGGATCATAAAGTTTAATGCGTTGGATGCTGGCAACAGCCACTAAACCCGCCATTGTAGAGGCAAATGTTGCAATTAAAATAGGGATAAATACATCAGTGGGATCGGCAGCGCCCATTTGTGCCCGATACGTGAAAATAGTTAAAGGAAAAAGAGTAACCGCTGATGTGTTAATAACTAAAAATAGAATTTGAGCATTACTGGCCGTCTCCTTAATGGGATTAATAGTATGTAACTGCTGCATAGCTTTAATACCAAAAGGCGTGGCTGCATTATCTAAACCAAGCATGTTTGCAGACAGGTTCATAATAATGCTGCCAAACGCTGGGTGATTAGAAGGAACCTCTGGCATAAGCCGGCGAAGTAAAGGGGTTAGGGCGCGAGATAATAAAGTGATAAAACCACTTTTTTCACCAATTTTCATAATACCCATCCAGAAGCATAAAACACCGGTTAACCCTAAGGATATTTCAAAAGCTGTTCTCGATAAGGTAAATGTTGCCTGAGTGATGTCATTAAAAATGCTCATTTCACCTAGAAATACTAAACGATATAACCCCGTCAAAAACGCAAGGAAAAAGAAGCTAAGCCAAATAAAATTTAACATACGGTAACGGGATTTATTTAATAACCAAGGATGAGTTACAGAATAGTTGGTATGTTTTATTTAAACAATGCTTAAGGGCTGTAAAAGCAACAATGCAGTTTCATTTGGGTTATTTGAAAGCCTAAACCTACCCTTAATTTTAAACATAGATTTAAGTGGTTGTATTACAAAATATTGTCATCCTAGAGTCTGATGAAATCTTACCAAACTAAGGTTTGTTAAGGGTTTAGGCGGGTAAAGAGAATAGTTATTTATTGATATAAACCATTTTTATCATTACCTATTTTGTGTAGTATCAACCCATAACAAGCAACACCTTGGCGATAATTAAGGAGGGAAATTGTCTATTCCACAAGCAAGAAACTGCATGAGTATTGATGATCTAGAAATAGGCATGTCAGTAGAAAAAATCTATACCATCAGTCATGAAGATGCAGTCAAATTTTCTGAGATGTCTGGTGATTGGAACCCTGCACATCATAATGAAGACTACGCAGCTAATAGCATTTTTAAACAGCGTGTTGCTCACGGTATGTTTTCAGTTATTCAATTTTCCGGCTTGCTAGGGATGGACCTTCCAGGGCTTGGAACCTTATGGCTTAAACAAAGTGTTGAGTTCTTACGCCCAGCTTTTTTTGGTTATGAGTATAAAGCGGTGGTAACGGTTGTTGCTATCAATGCGGAGAACAATACGGTCACATTTAGTACTGAGTGTTATGACCACGATGGCAATAAAATAATTATCGGCGAGGGGGTTGTAAAGCCCATTCCAGAAAAATTAAAACAAAAAAATAAGTAGACTTAACTAGAAGGGAAAATATGTCAAATTCAAACTCTAAAGGGTATAAATATATTCGCCAAGACGGCCCAGTTTTTTTATCAGGAAACCAAGCATACTTACGATTAGCATTTGAACAGCAATGTCGAGACAGGGAAGCAGGTCTTAAGACAGGTGGGTTTATATCAGGTTATCGAGGTTCACCTTTTGGAGCCTTTGACATGGATGCAAGGGGAGTAGAAACTGATTTAAATGAGCGAGATATTCACTTTAATCCGGGTGTTAATGAAGCGATGGCGACCACCGCTGTTTGGGGTTCACAGCAAATAGAGTTTTTTGAAGGGAATGCATTTGATGGCGCCTTTGGGCTTTGGTATGGAAAAGGCCCAGGTGTTGACCAAGCAGCAGATGCCTTACACCACGCTAACTTGTGGGGAACCAGCAAACATGGTGGCGTTGTTATGGCCGTGGGCGATGACCCCATGAGTCGATCTTCTAGTATTCAACAGCAGAGTGAATATGTGTTGTCGGGTTTATGTATCCCAATTATGCATTGCTCATCGGTTCAAGATATTTACGACTTTGGCATGATTGCCTATCAAATGTCGCGTTATGCGGGTGTATGGGTTGCGGTTAAATCTGTCTCTGATATTGCTGAATCTTGGTACATGGTAGATATTGACCCTAAACGCACAGAGGTTGTCATACCCAGTTCAAGTGAATTCACTATTCCTGACGGTGGTGTGCATACTCGTTGGCCAGATCGCTCAGTTGACCAAGATGAGCGAATTGTTAACGCACGTTTACCCGCTGTTAAAGCCTTTACCCGAGTGAATAAACTTAACAAAGTCACGCTTGATTGCCAGAAACGCCGCGTTGGTATTATTACTGCTGGGAAAAGCTATTTAGATACGACCGAAGCACTGGATGATTTGGGGTTTGATGCTCAAATGCGTGATGATTTTGGTTTGGCCGTGTTTAAAATTGCTGTCATTTGGCCACTAGAAGAAACACTCATTCGTGAATTTGCCGAATCAGTTGATGAAATATTGGTTATTGAAGAGTCTAGACCCTTTTTAGAAACACAGGTTAAAGACATTCTTTTTGATATGCCAATGGAGGTTCGCCCGTTAGTAATGGGTAAAAAAGGTCGCGATGAACAGACTCAATTCCCATCAAATGGCGAGTTGACCCCAGCTCTAATCTCTAAAGTATTAGTGGACTGGCTTAAACCTTATAAAACAACAACGTCAATGCAGCAATGGATTGATGTATTAAGTACGACAGAGAATAAATTGACCGTGCCTAGAAATACGGTTGAAAGAACACCGTATTTTTGTTCGGGCTGTCCGCACAGTAGTTCAACCAAGTTACCAGATTGCAGCAGTGAGCAGCTTATTGGAATTGGTTGTCACTTTTTAGTCGGTTTAATGGACCGAAAAGGAAAAACGTATACCCAAATGGGTGGTGAGGGGGCAACTTGGGCAGGTGCATCACCGTTTCTTGGTGGCCGCCATACCTTCATTAACATTGGTGATGGGACATACTACCACTCAGGCTCACATGCCATTCGTCAGGCGGTAGCGTCGAATATTAATATTACCTATAAGGTTTTATTCAATGATGCGGTCGCTATGACGGGTGGACAACCTTTCGATGGCCCCTTAAGTGTCGCAGCCATTACACACCAAATGCGAGCAGAAGGCGTGTCTCGAGTAGTGGTCGTATCGGTTGACCCAACCAAGGTAAATAAAAGCGACCTAGCTGAAGGAACTGACCTTTATCACCGAGATGAACTTCAAAAAGTGATGAAAGAGTTGGCGGACACAAAAGGGGTTACAGTTCTCGTTTACGAACAGGTCTGTGCCACTGAATTGAGGCGCCGGCGGAAACGTAAAATTGCTGAAACACCCAAAAAACGAACCTTTATTAACACGCGTGTCTGTGAAGGGTGTGGGGATTGTAGCTTAGAGTCAAATTGTTTGTCTGTTCAGCCCTTAGAAACAGAGTTGGGTAGAAAACGTATTATTGACCAATCGGGATGTAATTTAGATTTTAGTTGCGTTAAAGGTTTTTGCCCTAGTTTTGTCACCATAGAAGGTGGAGTATTAGCAAAGGGGCAATCTTTGTCATTACCTGAGGCGTTGTTTAACAGCCTACCAGAACCAACACCAAAACCATTAGAGGGTGTGTTTGGCTCTCTTGTCTGTGGTATTGGAGGAACGGGCGTTGTCACCATTTCATCATTGATTGGTGAAGCGGCAAAGTCTGAAGGTTTAGCCTCTCAAGTACTGGATTTAACAGGCTTGGCGCAAAAGTTTGGTGCGGTTAATTGCCACCTTAAAATAGCTAATACAATTGAAGACCTCAATTCAACACGTGTATCGGTCGGTAAAGCAGATTTGCTAATTGGTGCGGATATAGTAACAACTGCTAGTGATGAAGGTTTATCTCGCCTAAGAGAAGGGCACACTAAAGGTGTGATTAATGCCCATGAAATTGTAACAGGCGCCTTTACCCGTGACCCTGAGTTCAGCATTCCAGTGGGTGATATGAAGCAGACAATAGAGCGCTTTACCGGTAAAGGGAACTGTGACTTTTTTGACTCTACAAAAATTTCAGAAGCATTAACTGGTAATACGATTGGAGCCAATATGATGTTATTGGGCTATGCCTGCCAAAAAGGTTGGCTGCCTGTTAAGGTTCAATCACTTGAAGCAGCTATTGATGCAAATGGTGTTGCCGTTCCATATAACCAAAATGTGTTTAAAATTGGGCGATTAATGGCGCATGACCCTCAAGCCGTTATTGCCTTTATGGAACAAAATAGCCAACTAACTGAATGGGATGTCTTATCACTAACAACAGATGAAATAATTGATCGGCGAGCAAAGGATTTAGTGGCTTACCAAAGTAAATCCTATGCGAAGAAATACCGAGATCTAATTGAAAAAGTTAGAGATGCCGAGAAAAAACTATCAGGCGATAGTGAAGCCATCACGCAAGCAGCTGCACGTTACTTGTACAAACTAATGGCTTACAAGGATGAGTTGGAAGTGGCACGGTTATACACCGATGGTGCATGGGAAAAGCAAATTGCTGAGAACTTCTCTGGTGATTATAAAATTAAATTCCACATGGCTCCGCCTCTTCTTTCAAAGCGTGACCCGATTAGTGGGCGTTTATTAAAGCGTGAGTTTGGAAGCAGCATGTTTAACATGCTTAAGTTTGCTGCAAAACTCAAAAGCCTAAGACACACACCCTTCAATATATTTGGTTACAGTGCAGAACGTAAAGAAGATAGAGCCGTGCTTAAACAATACCAAGCAGTTCTACAGCAAATAGTTGATGGGTTAAATGAAGAGAATAGGCAGGTTGCCCTTGAAATGGTGAAAGTGCCAGAGTTTATTCGAGGTTATGGTTTTGTTAGAACAAAAAATGTTGACGTTGCCATCGGGCGCTGGGTATCGCTTGATAAGCAATTTAAAAACCCTAGTCAGATTATAAAAGTGGCAGTAGGAAAAGAAGCCATTGCAGTAGAAGTAGAATAGTAAACCCTTCGATAAAAGGCGCTTAATAATAAGTTATGAGCCTTTTTCGTGTCTTGGAGTCGTTTGTTTTATACGTAAAACTGGGTTAATGGCCGTAAACCACCAGTCATTCTTTAAAGGACTATTACTGTTTATTAAGGCAAATTTTCGTATAAAACGGTCTCAGGCTTTAAATGTGTCTTTAGTTTATATCAGAGTTGTATCTTGAATGTGAATGGTTTGATGTACCTGTGAAACGTCAATGCCATTATTGTCATAGGTCAGCTCAGTCAATTCCAAGCAGTTGTTGTGGTCAATGGTTAAAAGAGTACTGCAACGTGTTCCATAATCATCACCTTGGATGAAGGTAGGTGATAAGAAACGCTCAAGTTCAAGGTCAATACCGGTATTGGGTAATTGGCTGTCTGACGCTTGCTGTGTTGACTGGACGATACTGAAGAGCTGATTGTTATCAGTGGGTATTAGTGCCAATTGTTGCTTTAGCTGGTCGCAGCCGCGAGTTAATTTTGGCCATGGAGTATTTAAACTGGCGTTGCATAAGCCATGTATGCCGGGTGTTATGTGTTGCTCTTGATGGCTGTCGCTTGAATAATGCCAAAGGCCGCTAGCATCGAGCAGTAAAAGGTTAAATAAACCATAGGCGGTATCGGTTTGCTTTAATTCCTCCATGAACTCACTAGCACTTTGTTGGCTGCTGAGAAAGTCATTAATAATATGCCCGCGTGATCGCTCGTTATTTTTAGTAAATGGTGGCTTGCGTATGTTCGTAATGGCAGCGAACCTGCCAGCGGTGTCAACACTTAGCCAGCTACCCCCTTCGGTACAATCAATGCCACCAAAAATATGAGGGTGGTGAGGCCAGAATGCAGCGGGTTTGGCTTCACGTTGATAATACTCATCACGGTTAGCGATTAAAACTAATTTATAATTATCAGAGTGTTGATAAGCAAACAATATTAAACACATGGTTAAGTGGTGTCATCAGTTATTAAGCGCTCTTCTATCAAACACTGTCCCGCTTTACCTGTCAATTTTAACGACTAAATGCTATCATCTTGCCCTAATTTTAGTGGTGCTTGCTTAAGAGTGCTGAATTTAATCATAGGAGTGGACTGTGTTAAAAGAATATCGCAAACATGTAGAAGAGCGTGAAGCTATTGGTGTTGTGCCAAAGCCGTTAGACGCGGATCAAGTGGCTGGTCTTGTTGAATTATTAAAAAGCCCTCCTGCGGGCGAAGGTGAGTTTTTACTTGATTTAATTACCAACCGTGTACCACCGGGTGTGGATGAGGCCGCGTATGTAAAAGCGGGCTTCCTTGCAGCGATCACTAAAGGTGAAGCAACATCTCCTTTAATTAATGCGGTTCAAGCAACCGAATTATTAGGGACTATGCTTGGTGGTTATAATATTTCACCATTAGTAGACTTATTAGATAATGCTGAGCTAGCTGACACAGCGGCTGAGCAGTTATCACACATTTTGTTAGTATTTGATGCCTTTCATGACGTGCAAGAAAAAGCGGATGCGGGTAATGCGGCCGCTAAACGTGTTTTACAATCATGGGCCGACGCGGAGTGGTTTACAGCACGTGCACCATTAGCCGATAAATTAACGGTTAAAGTCTTTGAAGTCAGTGGCGAAACAAATACCGATGATTTATCACCAGCACCCGATGCTTGGTCTCGCCCAGATATTCCTTTACATGCGTTGGCGATGCTTAAAATGCCACGTGATGGAATTAACCCAGATATTGAAGGCGAAACTGGGCCGATTGTTCAATTAGAAGAAATGGCTAAAGATGGCATTCCTTTAGCCTATGTGGGTGATGTTGTAGGAACCGGTTCTTCACGCAAATCTGCGACTAACTCTGTATTATGGTTTATGGGCGACGATATTCCTTACGTGCCTAATAAACGTGGGGGTGGCGTGTGTATTGGTGCCAAAATTGCTCCAATTTTCTTCAACACCATGGAAGATTCTGGCGCGTTACCAATTGAAATGGATGTTAGCAAACTGAATATGAATGATGTTATCGACATCTACCCATATGAAGGTAAAGTGACTAAAAGTGGCACTGATGAATTGCTGACTGAGTTCGCACTGAAATCAAATGTATTACTGGATGAAGTACAAGCCGGTGGTCGTATTCCTTTAATTATTGGTCGTGGTTTAACCTTACGTGCACGTACAGCATTAGGTTTAGGCGAAATTGATATTTTCCGTACACCAGAGTCTCATGAAGACAATGGCAAAGGCTTTACCCTAGCGCAAAAAATGGTTGGTAAAGCCTGTGGCGTTGCAGGCATTAAAGCCGGTGTATATTGTGAACCACGTATGACCACAGTGGGTTCTCAAGATACAACAGGCCCAATGACACGTGATGAACTTAAAGATTTGGCTTGCCTAGGCTTCTCAGCTGATTTGGTAATGCAGTCTTTCTGTCATACAGCCGCTTACCCTAAGCCAGTGGATGTTACAACACATCACACACTACCAGATTTTATCATGAACCGTGGCGGTGTTCCTTTACGTCCAGGTGATGGCATTATTCACTCTTGGTTAAACCGTATGTTACTGCCTGATACCGTTGGTACAGGTGGTGATTCACACACACGTTTCCCATTAGGTATTTCTTTCCCTGCGGGTTCTGGCTTGGTGGCTTTTGCTGCTGCAACAGGTGTTATGCCTCTTGATATGCCTGAATCAATTTTGGTTCGTTTCTCGGGTGAAATGCAACCGGGTATTACCCTGCGTGACATGGTGAATGCTATTCCTTTAGCGGCTATTGATAAAGGTTTACTAACCGTTGCTAAAGAAGGCAAAGTCAATGCTTTTTCAGGTCGTATCCTTGAAATTGAAGGTTTACCAGACTTAAAAGTTGAGCAAGCGTTTGAATTATCTGATTCATCTGCTGAACGTTCAGCCGCTGGTTGTACCATTAAGCTAAACCAAGAACCTATCATCGAGTACTTAAACTCAAATATCACCATGCTTAAGTGGATGATTGCTGAAGGTTATGGCGACGTTAGAACGATTGAACGTCGTATTACCGCGATGGAAGAATGGTTAGCTAATCCAGAACTTATGGAAGCTGATGCCGATGCCGAGTACGCTGAAATTATCGACATTAACATGAGCGATATTAAAGAGCCGATTCTTGCTTGTCCTAACGACCCAGATGATGTGAAAACATTGGCTGATGTTGCTGGTACAAAAATTGATGAAGTCTTCATCGGTTCATGCATGACCAATATTGGTCACTTCCGTGCAGCGGGTAACTTACTACAAGAGTTTGGTGGTGTCTTACCGACACGCTTGTGGATTGCGCCACCAACAAAAATGGATGCGGCACAATTAAGTGATGAAGGGTATTACTTTACTTACGGCGCTGCAGGCGCACGCACAGAAATGCCAGGTTGTTCTTTATGCATGGGTAACCAAGCGCGTATTGCCGAAAAATCAACAGCGATTTCAACCTCAACACGTAACTTCCCTAACCGTTTGGGTACGGGCGCTGATGTTTACTTAGCCTCTGCCGAATTAGCAGCAATTGGTGCTATTTTGGGTAAAATTCCTAACAAAGAAGAATATATGGAATACGCTAAAAAGATCGATACAACAGCAGCGGAAACTTACCGTTATTTGAACTTCGACAAAATTGCAGCGTACCAAGATGTTGCTGATGGTGTTGACATAGCCCCTAACAACTAGACTGGTCTGTTTAAAAAAAGGCGCTGCATTTGCAGCGCCTTTTTTTTGCCTGTCATTAATGTAACGTGCGAACACTAAAAGTGTCGGTCATTTGGGAAATTAAACTATTATTTTATTTAAATAAAATCAATGTTATGTTGAGCAATAACTAGGCTACACTTTATGTAGGTTTAACGGTGGTTATTAGGGGTTTATTCATCCATAAGAGGCAATCCATAAGTACCGTTTATATAATAGTTCTGTTTGGTCGGTTTGCTTTAAACCCCTCAAGCAGTTACCCAGTATACTCAAGGTAGGGTGTATATAGATGAAAATGAGCACACGTTTGACAATTTTTATTTTATTTGCGGGCATAACCTTAAGTGGATTTCATTTGCTAGTGGCTAGGGAAGGTGTTTTGCAGCAGCAAATTCGAGCACAGGAGTTATTTGCTGAAACCCTGCTACAGGGCATGAATCGCCAAGTTACACTTAATGTGGCTAACGGTCACTTGGCTGACTTAACGAAGATGCTTCAATCGGCAATCATTCATGATAATAACCCGGTTGAGTACATCTACGTTGTCGATAAAAAAGGTCTGCTCTTGGCTCACTCTTATGCAAATGCATTGCCAGATTTTTTAAAACGGCTATCACAAAAAGAAACCCTAGTATCCAATGATGTAAGAGGATCTGTGACAGGCGTTGAATATATAGTTGATGGTATTGGGGTGCTTGATGAATATGAAATGTCATTGAAGCCTAGTTCATTAGGTAGGGTCATTATTGGCGTAAATCATACAGAAATTGTGAAAGCGATTGGTTTAGCCAGCCAACAGGTTCTTATAATGGGGTTTTTTATCACGTTTTTCTGTACATGCTTGGCATGGTTCTTAGTGCGTTTTACCATACGGCCGATAGAGAAGCTCTCTAACACATTAGACTCTTATCAACACGGAGACACGTTAACGCTCACGAGCACTAAGCATGATGTCGTTGAAGTTAAACAATTGAATTCATCCATTCAGGCCATCTTCCAGAGTAAAAAATATTACGAAAATACCCTCATGGAACGGGAACAGGACTTGGAGCGTATTCTAAACAGCATTGGTGACGCGGTCATCGTGACCGATCCAAAGGGCTGTGTCACTCGAATGAACCCAGTAGCAGAGACATTAACGGGCTGGAGCATAGAGCAAGCACATGGGCAAAGTATTCAGTTGGTTATGCCCCTTATCCATGCTGAAAGCCGAGAGCCTATCACAAACCCTGCGGATACCGTTTTAGCCAGGGGCGAAACAGTTTATTTATCCAGTCATACAACCTTAAAAGCAAAAGATGGGAGAGAGTATCAAATTTCAGATTCTGCTTCGCCAATACGAGATGTCAGTAATAATATTTCAGGGATGGTTTTGGTATTTAATGATGAGACTGAGCAGCATGCTCTACGTCTAGAAAGCAAGCGAGCTCAACATGATTTAGAGCGGATTTTTGACAATATGCAAACCATGATAGGGGTCTTAGATGCAGACGCCCGTATCACCATGCTAGGCATACATGCAGGCGTTGTCAGTAAAGAATTACAAATGTCGATGATCGGTAAAAAGTTTTATGAGGGCATTTGGTTTGCCTATGACCCAACAGTAAAAGCAATCGTCGAAGACAGTTGTCGAAAAGGGGTAAATGGCCAGGGCAGCCAGCAAGATATTCTGGTCAAGACCGATATAGGTTTTTTCTGGGTGAGTTATTTTTTACAACCCATTTTTGATGCTGAGGGTAACGTGATTCAAATATTGGTCGAAGGCGTTAATATTGATGAGCGTAAAAAACTTGAAGAGGAGATGTATGCATCCGTTCAACATTTAAAACTTTACCGAGATCAAACACCGATCGCAGCCATTGAATGGAACCTTGATTTTGAAATTATTAACTGGAATGAGGCGGCAGAGAAAATGATGGGCTACAGTTTCAACGAGGTGAAAAAAAATGGCTTTATCGACACGCTACTGCCTCAACTTGGTGCTGATGAGGCTAAAAAACGCTGGCGTACTTTATTTCAAAACAAAGAACTCATGCAGATAAGGAACCAAACCCTGCACACGAAAAACGGACGAACCCTTTATTCAAAATGGTATAACAGCCCCCTTATTGATCCATCTGGCCAGCCCATTGGGTCGGTGTCCCTAGTGATCGATATGACGGATGAGTTTGAAACAAAAAAAGCATTAGAAGAAAAAGAGCTATTGCAACGAGAGATCCTATCAGCGTTAACTGAAGGTGTGGTGACGGCAGATGAAAAAGGGAGGATTCTATCGTTTAACCAAGCAGCAGAAAAATTGTTTGGCTTAAAACAAGCGGATGCCATTGGGCAAAGTATTACTGTGTTAATGCCTGAGTCGGAACACGTGAAGCGTGAGGTTTATTCACGGACGATAAGGGAGAGTGAAAAAAAATATGTCCTTGGAACGCATGAAATGCTTGGCTGGCATAAGGAGAAGCACGAGTTCCCCATGAGGCTGAGCATATCGATACTACCTTCAGTGGATGGCCGGCAAAGACTAATTGGTTCCTGTGTGGATTTAACGCAGGTGAAATCACAGCAAGCTCAACTTCAACGTGCTCAAAAAATGGATGCACTTGGTAAGTTGGTGGGTGGCATCGCACATGATTATAACAATATGTTAGGGGTGATTTTAGGCTATACCAGTTTAATGGAAATGAAATTTGGCCATGTGGAAGGTTTACAAAAGTATCTCGAAAACATTAATGAGGCAGGTGAACGGGGACGGCGCTTAACAAAAAGGATGCTCTCATTCTCTAAACAAGAAAGCTCGCAATCTGAAGCCTGTATTTTAAACAATGTGCTTGAACTGCAAAAAGACTTGTTCAGTAAATCCTTAACGGCCATGATTAAGATTAATTACAAGCTTTGTGACTCCTCTTGGCTTGTTTGGGTCGATAAGAGTGAGTTTGAAGATACCCTGTTAAACCTTGTTATTAATGCGAAGCATGCTATGCCAAATGGTGGCGAATTAACATTCACGACAAAGGTGGCACATATTGGACATGTGGAAGCCTTAAACATGGGCTTAGCTGAAAATGACTACATCAGCTTGTCGATTAGCGATACTGGATGTGGCATAGATAGTGAAATATTAGGCTCTATTTTTGACCCATTTTTTAGTACAAAAGGCTCTGGCGGTACTGGGCTGGGTTTGAGTCAAGTCTATGGTTTTATTGAACGTGCAGGCGGTACTATCAAAGTCTACTCCGAAAAAAATTCTGGCACAGAATTTACCCTGTTTTTCCCTCGTCACCTAGGAGTAAAGCAGGATGTAACAACGACCGAAAAGGTTAGCCCGCTTAACAAAGGTGACGGCCAAATTATTCTAGTGGTTGATGACGAGCCTGGATTACGTGAACTAGCTAAAGAAATCCTAATAATAGCGGGCTATCAGGTTTTAACAGCCCATGATGGCAATGATGCCATTGATGTACTGACGAAAAAATCGGTTGACTTAGTGTTGAGCGATGTCATTATGCCGAACCTTGATGGCTATCAGTTAGCGAACTACATCCAAGAAAATTACCCTGGGATAAAGATACAATTAGCCAGTGGCTTTAGCGATAACAGGCATATAGCTTTGAGTGATAAGGCGCTATACGAGACAATGTTACATAAGCCATATAACACGACAACGTTACTCAATCGAATATCATCACTTTTTCTTGCGGATGACAATGAATGAGAATTATGGAGTATGACAAAACAGACCGCTTTCGAAGAAAAAAATCCGATACCTGACGCCAGACTTTCCTAAGTGCTCTAAGGACCATATAAAATATATGTTGTTTAAGCCGCTCATAGGCGTTTCCTATGCGAGCCGTATAAAATCTAAGGAAGTGATTATCGCCCTTTGGGTGCAGTCGCGTAGCAATTAAAGTCCGCCTAGGAAAACACTAAAAATTAAAACACCAAAGCAGCTAATAGAAAAAGAGTGTTGTATCGACAAATTGAATCTCCTGTCGTTTATTTTGTAAGGGGAGTTGCCTGTAAAACCTCAATTAATTTTTCAGAACAAGATTTACTGGGTTTAACCACACCGGAGAAGTTGTAAAGAAAGCTGGTGAAGCAATGTTAGTGGTTAAAGTCTACATTTATCTATCTAAAGCCATTAAAAATGGAAGCAGTGGCTGAAGGGGTGAAACTGAAATGATCTGGAATACACTTAGCTGTTAGAACACCCGTTTTGTACAGAGTAATAATTACGCACATATTTTTAGAATGTATGGCTTGCTTTACACATTACCCTCTATAATTAAAAGGATTAATTAAGCAGCCAACGTGACAATGAATAGTCAATACGACGCCTCAGACATTGAAGTATTAACCGGGCTTGATCCGGTTAAAAAAAGACCGGGTATGTATACCGATACCGTGCGTCCCAATCACCTTGTACAAGAGGTGCTGGATAACAGTGTGGATGAAGCCATTGCAGGGCATGCAAGCCAAATTGAAGTGTCAGTTTTTAAAAATGGTTCAATTAAAATTGAAGATAACGGGCGCGGGATGCCGGTTGATATTCACCCAGAGCATGGGGTACCGGGCATTGAATTAATTTTATCTCGTTTACATGCGGGCGGTAAGTTTTCCAATAAAAATTATCAGTTTTCTGGCGGCTTACACGGGGTGGGTATCTCGGTAGTCAATGCCTTATCAAGCCGCTTAGACGTAGAAGTTAAGCGCGAGGGTATACGCTGGCATATTGCCTATGAAAATGCCGGGAAGGTCAGTGAGCTCGATCAGATTGGTACCGTGGGTAAACGTAATACAGGTACCTCGGTATGTTTTAAACCTAATCCAATATATTTTGATTCGGCGAATGTTTCGCTGGTTAAACTAAAACATGTGTTACGAGCCAAAGCGGTATTATGCCCCGGTTTACGCATTACCTTAAATGATGAAATCAATACTGAAAAAGTTGAATGGTTTTATGAAAATGGCCTAACCGATTACCTTTTAGACCAGCTTAAGCACCTTAACTTATTGCCCGCCGAGGGCTTTATCTCAGCGGCAAACAGTGAGCGAGAATCGGTGGAATGGGCGGTGGCTTGGTCTAGCGATGCTGGCGAAGGTATTACCGAAAGTTACGTCAACCTTGTGCCTACGGCGCAAGGTGGCACACATGTGAATGGCCTGCGAACGGGCTTAACCGAAGCGGTTAGAGAGTTCTGTGAATTTCAATCGTTATTGCCACGCGGGGTTAAAATAACCCCCGATGATGTTTGGGAACGTTGCCATTACGTCCTGTCTATTAAACTTGAAGACCCGCAGTTTTCAGGGCAAACCAAAGAGCGTTTAACCTCACGGGAATGTGCTGCCTTTGTGTCAGGGGTGGCGAAAGACAGTTTTAGTTTATGGCTAAACCAGCACCCAGCGGTGGGAGAAGAAATTGCGCAAATTGCCATTCAACGCGCGCTTAATCGGCAGCGTGCAGGTAAAAAAGTGGTGCGTAAAAAAGTGACCTCTGGGCCAGCCTTACCGGGTAAATTGGCCGATTGTTCCTCACAAGATTCAGAACGCTCAGAACTATTTTTAGTGGAAGGAGATTCTGCGGGCGGATCAGCAAAACAAGCGCGAGACCGTGAGTTTCAAGCCATTATGCCGCTACGTGGCAAAATTTTAAATACCTGGGAAGTGGATGCAGCCGATGTGTTGGCCTCACAAGAAGCACACAATATATCAGTGGCAATTGGGGTAGAACCAGGCTCTAGCGACTTAAAATCATTGCGTTATAACAAAGTGTGTATCCTCGCCGATGCGGACTCAGATGGCCTACACATTGCGACCTTATTATGCGCATTATTCGTGCGTCATTTTGCGCCGCTGGTTGAGGCAGGGCATATTTATGTTGCGATGCCGCCCTTGTACCGAATTGATGTGGGCAAACAAGTTTTTTACGCCTTGGACGATGCTGAAAAAGAAGGCGTGCTGGATAGAATCGCCGCCGAAAAATTGCGCGGTAAAATAAACGTGCAGCGATTTAAAGGCCTCGGTGAAATGAATCCCGCGCAGCTAAGAGTGACCACCCTGGACCCAGATACCCGCCGTTTGGTTCGTTTGCAAATGAAACCGGGTGACCAAACGCAAGCCAAAATGGATATGTTATTGGCCAAAAAACGCGCCTCAGACCGCAAGGTATGGTTACAAGAGCGTGGCAATTTAGCCGATCTATAGAGACTATTATGAGTAACGAATCATTCGAAAATATTGAAACCATTGCGCTGCAAGACTTTACCGAAAAAGCGTATTTGGACTACTCCATGTACGTCATCCTTGATCGGGCCTTGCCGCATATCGCCGATGGTTTAAAACCCGTACAGCGACGCATTGTGTACGCCATGTCGGAATTGGGCTTATCTAATAACGCCAAATTCAAAAAGTCCGCTAGAACCGTGGGTGATGTGCTCGGTAAATTTCACCCGCATGGCGATACCGCCTGCTATGAAGCGATGGTACACATGGCGCAGCCGTTTGCTTACCGTTACCCGCTGGTGGATGGGCAGGGTAACTGGGGTTCACCAGATGATCCAAAATCATTCGCCGCCATGCGGTATACCGAATCGCGCCTTGCGCCGTATTCAAATAGCCTCTTGTCTGAATTGGGCCAAGGCACCGTGGAATGGTGCGATAACTTTGATGGCACCTTGCAAGAACCTAAATTATTGCCAGCACGTTTACCTAATTTATTACTGAACGGGGTAACAGGTATTGCCGTGGGCATGTCCACCGATATTCCACCACATAATTTAAACGAAGTGGCGAGTGCTTGTATTCACCTGCTGGATGATCCCAATGCCGACACTGGCGCATTGATGGAACATATCAAAGGCCCCGATTTCCCGACCGAAGCCGAAATTATTACCCCACGCAGTGACATTCGTAACATGTATGAAACCGGCGGTGGCAGTTTGCGTGCGCGTGCTCGATATGAGATGGAACAAGGGCAAATTATTATTACCGCCTTGCCGTATCAAGTATCGGGGGCCAAAATATTAGAGCAAATAGCCGCTCAAATGCAGGCTAAAAAACTGCCCATCGTTGAAGACCTACGCGATGAATCTGATCACGAGAACCCAACACGGCTGGTTATTGCACCACGCTCCAATAGAGTGGATGTGGAACAACTTATGTCGCACCTATTCGCCACTACCGATTTAGAACGAACCTACCGTGTTAACTTCAATGTCATCGGTTTATCCGGCAAACCACAGGTTAAAAACCTAAGGGTTTTACTAACAGAGTGGCTAGTTTACCGTTTAGATACCGTAAAAAAGCGTCTGCAATATCGCTTAGATAAAGTAAATGAGCGATTGCATATCTTAGATGGCTTACTGATTGCCTATTTAAATATTGATGAAGTGATCAAAATAATCAGGGAAGAAGATAAGCCTAAGCAAGCCTTGATGCAGCGCTTTTCAATCAGTGATATTCAAGCCAATTCAATCCTTGAAATTAAACTGCGCCAACTCGCTAAACTAGAAGAAATTAAAATTAGAGCCGAGCAAGCCGAATTAGCCAAAGAACGTGATTATCTAGAAAAAATACTCAACTCAAAACAGCGCTTACGCACCTTGGTTAAAAAAGAAATAATCGCCGATGCCGAAGCCTATGGCGATGCACGCTGCTCACCCATCGTCAGCCGTCAATTAGCACAAGCACTGGATGAACGCGCGCTCATCCCAAATGAAGCGATGACCATTGTTATTTCAGAAAAAGGTTGGGTGCGCGCCGCTAAAGGGCACGATATTGACCCAACCAGCCTTACCTTTAGATCGGGTGATGAATACCTAGCATCCGCCCAAGGGCGCAGCAATAGCTTGGTGTACTTTGTAGACTCAAACGGGCGGATTTATAACCTACCCGTACACGGCTTGCCGTCGGCTCGAGGGCAGGGCGAACCCTTAACCGGCAACCTAAAACCGCCCGTGGGCGCAAAATTCACCCATGTACTTGCAGGAACCAACGAACAGGTGGTTTTATCATCTAATGCCGGTTATGGGTTTGTTAGCAAAATAGAAGACTTATACACCAAAAACAAAGCCGGTAAAGCACTGCTAACCTTGCCAGAGGGGGCGACGGTATTATCACCAACCCTATATCAAAGCGACGATGCGCTCGTGGCCATTATCAGCCAGCAAGGGCGCTTATTAATCTTCCCGGTCAATGACGTACCCAAACTTAACCGAGGTAAGGGCAATAAACTGTTGCAAATACCGAGTAAAGATTTAATGGCCGGTGAAGATAAAGTTTTAGGCTTATGCGTGGTTGGCGAGCAGCAAGTGATTAAAATTCAAGCCGGTAAACGCCATATCAACCTAAAACTCAGTGATTTAGATGCGTATCGTGGTAAACGAGGGCAGCGTGGAACAAAATTACCAAGAGGCTTTCAAAACCCGGATAGTATTGAAGTGGTTTAGGGGTGGGAAGCTCATGTTATATTGTTTAAGCTCATAATAGGCAGTTATCCACGTTTGTTATGTTAATATCAAAATACATGGAAGTAGTATCCACCTATATACAATTAATACGTGGACAATGGGTTCCGCTTAATAACACTGTTAGCTCTCTAAAGTAAGGTCGTAGTATATTTAAAAAAGGACTCAATAAATATGGCAAAATTCTTAAACACAAGTGCAACAAATTACTACTTAGAAGAGCTGATAAAATCAGCATCAGATAGACTTATTCTTATAAGCCCATTTTTAAAACTAAATGATCGAATTAAAGAACTCCTTGAAGATAAAAATAGGCTAAAGATTGATGTACGTATTGTTTATGGTAAAAGCGAGTTACAGCCCATTGAAATTAGCTGGTTAAATGAGCTTTCTTTTATACGCACAAGTTTTTGTAAAAACCTACATGCAAAGTGCTACATCAATGAAAGTTCCTGCATTATTACAAGCTTAAACCTTTATGAGTTCAGTCAAGTTAATAACAATGAAATGGGCGTTCATGTCTCCCGAGACGATGATCCGGATATGTACAAAGATACATATGAAGAAGCGCAAAGAATAATACGAATCAGTGATGAAGTTAGAATTTCGTTAGAGAAAATTGAAAAAAAGCCTTCTCCAGCTACGCCAAAAGCTAAACCTAAAAAAAGTGATTCATCTAAAATAACTTCATCAAAGCTTGCAGCAAAACTAAACCTTAAAACACCTGAGTTTATTGCACTGTTATCGTCTAATGGGTATATCCATGAAGAGGGTGATAAAACGCTATTAACAGAAAAAGGAGAAGATGCTGGGGGAGAAGCTAAAACTGGTCGCTTTGGTGCTTACTTTATTTGGCCAGAAGAGTTCACTCCTAGTGTAAAGAGCTAACAAATGGTTCAAAGGCGACGCGGAAAAAGCCCCGCGCGCTTTACCCTAGGCGTTAGCCAATAAAGGAAAGAGATGACGGATACAGCAGAAATAGCAGAACCACTATCTGGCGATAAGCTATATCAACAAAGAGCACGAAGTGCATTACCTTTGTTGGTCAGACAGGCGACTGCATCAACTCCGATCATCTATGAAGATTTGGCGCATGAATTGGAAATGCCAAATCCAAGAAACCTAAACTACGTACTTGGTAGTATCGGCCAAACACTACTTAATCTATCAGAGCATTGGGGTGTCGAAGTCCCGCCGATTCAATGCTTGGTTGTAAACAAAAATACTCGTCTGCCTGGTGAAGGCATCGGTTGGTTCATAACTGATCTTTCGCATTATAAAAAACTGTCAAATAAGCAACGTAGGCAAGTAGTAGATGCCGAGTTACAAAAAATATATGCATTTGACAAGTGGTCTAAGGTGCTGAGTACCCTAAGTCTAGAACCTGCACAAAGTGATTTCAAAAAATTAAATAAAAAGGCTAGCCAATTCAGGGGCGGAGGAGAAGGCGCTGAGCATAAAAAGCTAAAGAAATTTGTTGCAAACAACCCAAAGCAATTTGGCCTTCCCGCTTCAATTGCACCCGGCGAAAATGAGCATTCATTACCGTCAGGTGATTCACTTGATGTATTCTTTTCTCATCGCAAAGAGCATATAGGTATTGAGGTTAAATCACATATTTCAGATTCCGCTGATATTGCACGTGGTTTATATCAGTGTGTTAAATACCAAGCTGTGCTAGAAGCTAGGCAGGCAGCAGATGCTCAGCCCCAAAATGTTCGCACAATACTCGTTCTTGGCGGTGAATTACCACCTGAATTATTGCCGTTGAAGAATGTCCTTGGAATCGAGGTGTTTGAAAAGGTTAATGCCAAATAATGGCTAACAAGGCGCTCGTTCGGACGCAAACTACGCTGCGCTTCGTTTGCGCCGCACAGCTTGGTCGTTAGGCAATCATCTCATCGCCCAACAAAAGGAAGGTAAATGAAGAATCACGGCATCAAGCTGAATATGGATATGTCCAACATGTCACTCATGCAGGGCACAGCAAAGTCTATCTCAGGTGGTTCTGATGACGATTATGTGACTCAAATATGTATCGTATTACCAGCCGATAAGCACACGTTCCCAGCTGGAATTTATAACGTAAAATATGATGACTCCTTGGTTGAAATAAAGATATCTAAAATTTCAAAACAAGAAGATGATCCAGTATTAAAATTTTCTAAAGACTTTAATTTTGGCGCTCCCGGCTCTGGATTAGAGTCTATTCCGTTTGAAGCCTTTACGGATAACAGAGGTGAATACCCCGCTATATCATTGACTATAGTTTTTCATAAGCGAATAGCTTCATGGATTGATGATAGCCATAAAACTGGAATAAAAATGGATCTTGATTATGAAAAGATGCGAATTATGGGCGGACCAGATAACGAAGAAAAGATTAAAGCAATAATTGTAATAAATAGGCTGATAAAATCTCAGAAATGGAACGATATACGTCATATATCTTATGATGACGTAACTGTTTTCCTAGAAAACTACTTCAAAAAACCATCAACCACCCCACTTTTATTAAAAGTTAATGCCCTTGTATCGAAAACAGCATACAAACAGGCTGTCTATGACTATATCTTACCGAAAATAGAAGAGTCGGGGACTTCTCAGTCTTTAGCAAAATTTGAAGATTCGCACTCTAATAAAGACATCGCTAATGAGAAAGCCCTACTTCATACAATTGAAGAAGCTATTGATAGTGTTTTGAAATATCAAGTTGAATCTCGTCGCTGGATTGAGCCATTTTGGGATGGACAAAGAATAATAAAACATGAAGGCAATGAGTTGCTAGTCCCCAGATCACCAAAAGGGGAAACAAAAATACAGCCTACACTTCATGTGATACTCGATATGGCTCTTTCTCCCTTGGGTATTCATGTCATAAGGGAGAGTGACGAAGGGATTGGGTCACTAGACTTCCGCTTTCTTTATACAACAAAAGACGGAGTTCCCCTAACTGTTGGCGTAGAATTTAAGGTGGCACACCATAAAGAAATCAAAAAGGGAATACATAGGCAGCTACCTGCATATTTAAAAGCAATTAGGTCAGCTAGTGGTATTTTTGTCGTTATGTGGTTTAAAGATGGTAAGTTTTTCAAAGACCCCAAGGGGTACGATAAAGACGGTATGGAAAACTGGATTTTGGAGCAGTCTGATGTTGTATCAGCTGATAAAAAGCTCAATATATCTGCTTCGATATTAGACGCATCTATTAGGCCTAGCGCCTCAAATATATAATGCCTAACAAGCATTTCAAAGCGGACGCGCAAAGAGACGCGCGCCCTTTAAATTAAACGTTATGTTTTTACCCAATATTGTCTAATTGCTACATATAACAGAAGGAATATAGGAAGCCAATGAGCGTACTCATTCAAGACCACAATTGGATCGTGACAACTGTTATCGCTCTCTTTGGAATAATTGCTGTTCATAGGCTCACTGAAAAACGTAGCAAGGCAATCGAATTCCGCGCTGCGGCTAAAGAGTTTAGGAACATAGTACTTAACGAACTCAAAGGCATCTACCCATCCGTTACCAACTGGCCACAATGCCCATCCGCGTTGCTGACCACTAAATTCAACACATTGCAGATCGCTGCTATGGAGTTCTCCGCATCCTTGCCATGGTATCGTCGTTTTATGTTTAAGCGCGCCTGGCGAATCTATTGTGTCGGCACTAACCCCGTAAGCAAAGAAGCAACCCAGGAGTACCATCAATACATGGGTTTTACTATTGATAATCATTATATTAATCCTCAAAAAAGGTTGAAAGAGAATATTGACAGGCTATTAAAGTACTCAAAAACCTAACAAAAATATCAAGGCGACGCGATAAAGCAGCGCACCTTATATAAAGCGTTAGGCTTATAAGGGAGTCACATGAAGAAAGCATTAACAATAATATTTACGCTGGTCGCCATTGTTCCTTTCTCTGTCCTCGCTTGTGAGAAAGAGAAGACCGATTGTGGTTCCACTACGCCATGGCATGAAGGGAATAGTATCGAACTGAACATGACCGATGAGCAAAGCCGGAATAAATCACGTTGGAATATGAAGTTGTATTCTGGTAGCGACATCATCATTGAAAAAGATGAAAATTATCAGGGGCAGTCAATTCAAGGCACCTTAGGCATTATCGGTGGAAGGATGATGATAACGAAAGGGCTTGAATTAAAGAGCGGCTATGAAATAGATGCTGCCGATGGACCAGCTTTGATGATTCAACTCATTTTGCGCTTACTAAGTGAGGTAGCACCTGAAGGACCGTCGAAAATTTCAGCTTTTGTAGACATAAATCACGAAGAATCGAATAAAGGTATAAAAGTGGCAACAGCGGCCGCATCTGCAGTTTTTAGCGTACCATGGTCTGTCTCGGGTACTCTCGCTCCAGGCCAAGATTCACAAATTAATTACAACCTGCATTTTACATCAAAGATCGCTGAAAAGGACTATAAGCTAATACTTACTGGCACTTGGGATAGTGACAACACATTGGGAGTGCTGAGTGATAATAAGAAAATCGTTGATTGGCAGGTATACAAGATTGGTCCATATACAAAAAAACACAAAGGTGGAACTATCTATGATTATGGCGCACAGCCAGTATCTGAAACATTCAATAATGTAGCTGCACTAAGGAGCTATATTGCTAATCAAGCAAAGCCTAACAAATAGCTCCAGCGGACAGCCAAAAGCGGTGTTTATTTGTGTCATTTCGCTGCGCTCCATTGTGGCACAAATAACCCCCACTTTCGTCTGCCCCTGAGCATGGCGTTAGATTTCAAGAGGAAGTATGGAACCAGAGCTTATATTAGCGCAATTAAGAGCACTTTTTGAGAGAGTACCGGACTTTGAGACATACTCTTCGACATCGAAAGATCACATGATCTGGCTTGGACAGGGACATGCTCTTGTAACTAGGTGGAATAGAAATGAAGCCATCTCATTTCAAAGTGCAGCAGACATGTTGCCGATAGGTTTGGCACGTGATAATAATATCGCAAAAATATACGGTATCATTCAACGAGCTATTGCTGACTTAGAGTTAAGTGTTCCTGACGCAGCTAGTTCTGTTTTTAAGGCTGGTGAAGTTTATGATGTTTTTCGTGCACTAAACAAAGTGATTGGATCTGCTGAAAAATCAATATTCATTATTGACCCATATTTAGATGATACTATTTTTAGTCATTATCTAAACTCAAGGAAACCAGAAGTTACAGTTCGTCTCCTGCTTTCAAAAAATGCTAATCAACTAAAACCAGCCGCAGAAAGCTATAAAGCCCAGTTTGGCAATATCTTGGAAGTTAAAAAAACCAGGGCTGTCCATGATCGTGTGATATTCATCGATGGTTATGTTTGTTGGGTCTTAGGTCAATCGCTAAGTCATGCAGCGCAAGCAAAGCCCACATACCTGAACCCACTATCTCCAGATGTTATTCCTGCAAAGCTTGAAGAATATGACCGTATTTGGTCTGGAGCTAATGAAATCTAACAAAAACATCAAGTTCGTTCGCTATCGCTCACTGGGACGCGCTAAAAGCTGCGCGCCCCTTATGTAAGCGTTAGGTCTGCGCCGCTCCGCTTCACTACGTTCCGCTGCGCGGCACAGACCTAA
>ERZ1027208.121-NODE-121-length-40554-cov-104.503642_pt1 | contig 40554 bp, 31 predicted proteins | sample MGYA00520867_ERZ1027208 | MGnify/ENA primary metagenome ERZ1027208 (study PRJEB33311, sample SAMEA4378413) | marine metagenome | biome: Marine biome; feature: Fjord; material: Water | collected 2014-07-20T08:00:00Z/2014-07-... | depth 75 m ...
TTGAGTGGGATACCCATCACCGTATCGTCGGCTGGAACGCCGCTGCCGAACGGCTCTTTGGCTACACCTTTTTAGAAGTCGAGGAGAATGCATTTTCCAGCCTTTTACCCCCCGACCTGGACGTCGATCTGGATAAAATCTGGAGCAGCTTAGTGACACAAAGTAGCGGCGCCACGCTCACCTCCAAGGTTCTCAACAAAGCGGGTGAAACCATCTACACCCGCTGGCACAACGCGCCCTTTTTCGATGACGATGGCCAGCTCATCGGTGCCGCCTCGGTGATCCTCGACCTCACCGACGAACGCGCCGCCCAACAGGCCCTGCTCAACAGCGAGAAGACACTCAGAGACACCCTCGACTCCATGGTCGAGGGCATTGTGGTGACCGACCAGGGTGGCATCATCCACTCCGCGAATCATGCCGCCGAAAAAATGACCGGCTACAGCCACACCGAGCTTGTTGGTCAGTCCGTTACGGTGTTGATACAGGGCCAAAACGACGCCATGTTCCAGGACAATATGCAGCGCTATCTCGACAGCGGTAACCTACAGCATATCGGCATGGGTATTGATCTAGAGCTGGTTTGTAAAAATGGCGACACTTTTCCCACGGTATTGGCGGTTGCCCAAGTGAGCCAAAGGGGCGATCAACAACGGCGTTTTATTAGCAGCTTTCGCGATTTAAGTGAGGTCAAGCAGCAGGAGGAAGAGCTGCGCCGCAGTCAAAAAATGGATGCCCTGGGCAAGCTTACCGGTGGTATCGCCCACGATTTCAATAATATGCTGGGTATTGTCACCGGCTATGCCGACCTGCTGGAAGGTGCCCTGGCCAACGAGGAAAAACTGGCCCAATATGCCCATGAAATTCATCGCGCGGGTGACAGGGGTGCCAATTTAACGCGCAAATTACTCGCCTTCTCGCAGCAAACACCCACCCGGGCAGACTCGGTTGACCTCAACGCTCTGCTTCACAACCAACAGCATATGCTGGCCACCTCGCTAACACCGCGCATTAAGCTGATCTACGAATTAGCCGACGCGCTGTGGCCCATCTGCCTCGACAGTGATGACCTGGAAGATGCCATTATTAATATCTGCATCAATGCCATGCACGCCATTGAAGGCAATGGCCGGGTCACTATTCACACCAGCAATATACAATTGCGTTCGGTCAATGCGCGCCTCAGAAACCTGCCCAGTGGCGACTATGTCTTACTGAGTATTTCCGATAATGGCAAAGGCATGGATGAGGCCACCAAACAACGCATCTTTGACCCCTTTTACACCACCAAGGGTGAACAGGGTACGGGCCTGGGCCTGAGCCAGGTATACGGTTTTACCGAGCGCAGCGGTGGCGCCATCGACGTCACCTCGGTGCCGGGTCGAGGCACTCGCTTGCAACTGTACTTCCCCAGGGAACAGCTTCACGAGCCCTTAGCGGCCGTCGAAAATAGCGACTCAGCCACAAAACTCGCCGGCAATGAAACGATTCTTGTTGTCGACGATGAAGATAAACTCCTCGATTTATGCCGCGAAATACTCAGCCAACAAGGCTACAGGGTACTGTCCGCCAACAATTGCGCCGAAGCCCTGCAGCTGCTCGATAGTCATCCGGTGGACCTGATGTTCAGCGATGTAGTGATGCCCGATATGGACGGTTATGAGCTGGCGCTTATCGTCGCCAAAAAATACCCGGCGATAAAAATCCAGATGACCAGTGGCTTTAGCGACGACAGGCAAAGCGCCATGGCCGATGACAGCCTGCATCAAAACCTGCTCGTTAAACCCTATCGCGCCCAGGCCTTACTGGGCAAAATACGTAAGCTATTAGATGCTTAAACCTTGCACCGACCCCGAACCATCGGACATTCATGACTAAAACAATAAACACCAGCGAGAACACCCACCAGGCCCTGCTCGAAGCCATGCAAACCTTCGTCGCCCTTATCGAGCTCGACGGCACACTGAGCTTTGCCAATCAAACCCCGCTCAAGGTTGCTGGCTTACAGGCCGGCGATGTGCTCGGCAAAAAGTTCTGGGACTGCCCCTGGTTTACCCACGATCCCGAGGTAAGGGCCTTGCTACGCGCCTCTATCGAGGCCGCCGCAATCGGCGAGGAGGTCGCCGGTGAAATGCAGATCAACACCCTTCAGGGCACCCAGTGGATAGATTTCTCCCTGCGCCCCTTGATGGTCGATGGCAAGATCAGTCAGCTCATTGGCGAGGGCAACGATATCAGCGAAAAGCACCGCCTCAGAGAGGAGGCCGCGTATGCACAGCGGCGCCTGCAGGGCCTGTTTGACGACATGCAAACCATGGTTGCCATCCTCGATACCGAGGGTTGCATCACTCTGGTTAATAACACCCCTCTCATTGCCGCCGATCTCGAACAGCGCGATGTTCTCGGTCAACGCCTCTGGGAATGCCCCTGGTTTAGCCATGACCCGGCAACGCAAGAAAAGGTCAAAACAGATATTCGCGATGCCCTGAGTGGCCAGGCAACCCGCGGTGATATTCAGGTACTCACTTCTACAGGGCGAATATGGGTCGAATTCAGTATCCATCCGGTATTTGATGACGACGGAAAAATAGTACAGCTGATGGCTGAGGGCCGCGATCCCAGTGCCCGCAGGCAGGTCGAAGAAGAGCGCGAACAAGTGCTGTTTGAATTGCAGGAGAGAGAGCAAAACCTGTCCATCACCCTCGACAGTATTGGCGATGCGGTTATCACCACCGACGCCGCTGGGTTAATCACCCGCATGAACCCCATCGCCGAGCAACTCACCGGCTGGTCATTTACCGAGGCCCAGCAACTGCCCCTGTCGACCGTATTCGCCATTTTCAATGCCAGTACCGGTGATGCCCTCGCTAGCCCCTTCGACAGACTGATGAGCAGCGGTGAAACGGTCCAGCTCAGCCATCACACCACCCTCCACGCTCGGGACGGCCAGGCCTATCAAATTTCGGATTCCGCAGCACCCATCCGTGACAGCAACGGCCTGGTACTGGGTAGCATTCTGGTGTTTAGTGATGTCACCGAGCAGTACCGCCTGCGTGAACGCGCGAAAGAGACCCAACAACAGCTGCAGGGCCTGTTTGACGATATGCAAACCATGGTCGGTATTTTCGACAACGATGGCACGATGACCTTTATCAACAATACACCCTTGTTGGTCACGGGCGCCAAGCGAGATGAGGTCATCGGCCACAAACTGTGGGACACCTCCTGGTTTAACTACCGGCCCGAAAGTGTTGCCGTGGTAAAACGCGATCTAGCCCTGGCAGCTCAGGGGCACAATACCCTCTCCGATGTGCAAATAAAGACACTGGCGGGAGAATTGTGGATCGTCTTCAGCACCCACCCGGTGATTAACGAGAGTGGGCAGGTCTATCAGATCCTTGCTGAAGCCCGCGACATCACCGCACGAAAAACCGTTGAAACGGAACTGCGACTTTCCGGGCAACGCCTGCGCCGCTATCGCGACCAGGCACCACTGGCAAGTATTGAATGGAGTACCGACTACCGTTTAGTCAGCTGGAACTCCGCTGCCGAAAAGCTCTTTGGCTGGAGCATTGAGGAGGTCAAAGGTGAGCTCTTTACCGCTCTGCTACCCACTGAAATCAGCTACAACGCCGAGACGATCTGGAAAAATCTGGTTGAACAAAGTGGCCAGGAGACTGTCTTTACCAAAATTTTAACCAAGGATAAGCAGGAAATTTACACCCAGTGGCACAACGCCCCTTTTTACGACGACGATGGCAGGGTGGTTGGTGCGGCATCAATTATTCGCGACCTGACCAACGAACATGCCGCACAAAAGGCTTTACTCCACAGTGAAAAAAATCAGCGGGAAATGCTCGACTCCATGGTCGAAGGCATTCTTGTCACCGACCAGTCGGGCGCTATATTGTCGATGAATCTTGCCGGGCAAAAAATGATGGGCTACGGTGGCGATGAGATTATCGGCGAACAGGTCAGCCTGTTAATCAGCGGGCTAAGTGAAGAAATGTTTCACCACAACATGCAGAATTACCTGCGCACTGGCGACCTTGCACATATTGGCATGGGGCTGGACACGACCCTTGTCTGCAAAAATAATGACACCTTTCCCACCGTTTTAGCCGTCGCCGAGTTGAGCCAAACCGATGAAGACAAGCGACGTTTTATTAGCAGTTTTCGCGACTTAAGTGCTTTCAAACAACAGGAAGAACAACTGCGCCGCAGTCAGAAAATGGACGCCCTTGGCAAGCTCACCGGCGGCATTGCCCACGACTTTAACAATATGCTCGGCATCGTTACCGGTTATGCCGACTTACTGGAAAGCGCACTGAGCAACGAAGAAAAGCTGGCCCAGTACGCCCATGAAATACACCGTGCCGGCGAACGCGGTGCCAAACTAACCCAAAAACTTCTGTCCTTTTCCCAGCAAAACGCAGTCAGCGCCAACTCCATTAATATCAATGCCCTGATTAACAGCCAGCAGCATATGTTGGCGACCTCGCTGACACCACGCATTAAATTAGTCTATGAATTAGGCGAAAACATATGGCCCATCTGCCTCGACAGGGATGATTTTGAAGATGCCATTATTAATATCTGCATTAACGCCATGCACGCCATTGACGCCAATGGCCAGGTCACTATCCACACCGAGAATGTGCAGCTGCGCTCCGTCAATGCCCAGCAGAAAAGCTTGCCCTCCGGTGACTACGTATTACTCAGTATTAGCGATACGGGCAAAGGCATGAATGAGGCGACAAAACAGCGTATTTTTGACCCCTTCTATACCACCAAGGGGGAACAGGGAACGGGGCTGGGCCTGAGCCAGGTCTACGGTTTTGTTGAGCGCAGCAAGGGGGCCATTGACGTCGTCTCCGTGCCTGGGCGGGGCACACAATTGCGGATATATTTCCCCCGAGACAAAAGCTTGAGCGATACCGACAACAGTAATAACGCCACCCCCAAAGCAGGCCTGGGGGGAGATGAAACCATTCTGGTGGTCGATGACGAGACCAAGCTGCTCGATTTATGCACGGAGATACTCGAGCAACAAGGCTACCAGGTGCTGCCCGCCAGCAGCTGCAGTGAAGCACTGCAGCTGCTGGACGCCCATAACGTTGATCTTTTGTTTAGCGATGTGGTGATGCCCGATATGGACGGTTATGAGCTGGCACTCATCGTTGCCCAGAAATACCCGACGATAAAAATTCAAATGACCAGCGGCTTTACCGATGACCGGCAAAATGCCCTGGGCGATGACAGCTTGCATAAGAATCTACTCATCAAACCCTATCGCGCGCAAGCTTTACTCGGCAAGATACGCCAGCTTTTAGACCATTAAGGCCTACATTAACCAACCACCGGACGTACATGAGCCAGACCCAAAGCCAGGCCCCGACAACCAGCGATAACAGCCATCAAGCCCTGCTCGATGCCCTGCAAACCTTCGTTGTGCTTCTCGACACCGCAGGTACGGTATGTTTTGCCAATAAGGCGGCACTGACCATGGCCGGCTTACGCCTCGACAATTTACGGGGTAAAAAATTATGGGACTGTTTCTGGTTTAACTTTAAGCCTGAAACACAGGCGCGCATACAGAGCTACGTACACCGCGCTGTGGCAGGTGAGCAGATACGTGAAAAAATTCAAGTAAAGACCAGCGATGGTCTCCTGGGGATCGAATTAAAAATTCAGCCCCTTATGGAGCAGGGTCGTGTTTTCCAGTTAGTCGCCGAAGGTGGCGATATTACGGAGCAGCGACAACGCCAGAATAAGAAAAACCGACTGTCACAGCAGCGCTTGCAGCGATTGTTTGACGATATGCAAACCATGGTGGGCCTCTACGACCCCGATGGCACCACCACTTTCCTTAACAATACACCGCTGCTAGCGACAGGCTTTACGATGGCTGATGCCATTGGCAAAAAGCTCTGGGAAACACCTTTTTTTAATTATTCTAATGAGGCGATGGCTCAGGTGCGCCAACAGATGCACCGTACCGCCCTGGGCACGAGCACCCTTGCAGATATTAAAATAATGACACGCTCGGGTGACATGCTCTGGAGCGCGCTCAGCTTTCATCCTGTCTATGACGATAATGGCCGGGTCGTACAGATTATGGGTGAAGCGAGGGATATCACCAGTGAACACGCCGCACGAAAAGCCTTATTAAACAGCGAAAAGATACAGCGCGAAATCCTCGATTCCATGGTCGAGGGCATCGTCGTCACCGACCAAAGCGGTGCCATACTATCGCTTAATCTCGCGACTGAAAAACTGCTCAGCTATGACAGCAACGAGCTGATCGGACAGCATATTAGCCAACTCATAAAGGGCTATACCCGGCAAGACTTTGACAAAAACATGCAGGCTTATATTGAGACGGGTGATATACGACACATTGGTATGAGCATCGAAATCAATGTGCTCAGTAAGAATGGCACCTTCTTTCCAACCGTATTGGCCGTTGCTGAACTCAGCCGCACAGAGGCTGGCAAGCGACGCTTTATTAGTAGCTTTCGAGACTTAAGCGACTCTAAAAAGCAGGAAGAACAGCTGCGTCGCAGCCAGAAAATGGATGCTCTGGGTAAACTCACCGGCGGTATTGCCCACGACTTTAACAATATGCTCGGCATTGTCACCGGCTATGCCGAGTTAATGGAGGGCGCCCTCACTGGCCAGGACAAACTGCTGCAGTACGCCCATGAAATACACCGTGCCGGCGAGCGCGGTGCCAAGCTGACACGCAAACTCCTCTCCTTCTCCCAGCAAACCGCGACCAGCGCAGCTCCCCTTGATATCAATACCCTGATTAACCACCAACGACATATGCTGGAAACATCCCTGACACCGCGTATTAATCTGGTTTATGAATTAGGCGAAAACATATGGCCCATCTGCCTCGATAGTGACGACCTGGAAGATGCCATTATTAATATCTGCATCAATGCCATGCATGCCATCGAGGCCAATGGCCAGGTTACCGTTCGTACCGAAAACATAGCGCTAAGCTCTGTAAGCGCCCAGCAAAAAAACCTCTCCCGTGGAGACTATGTACTACTCAGTATTCGCGATACGGGAAAGGGAATGGATGAGGCGACAAAACAACAAATTTTTGATCCCTTCTACACCACTAAGGGCGAGCAGGGTACCGGCCTGGGCTTAAGTCAGGTTTACGGCTTTGTTGAGCGCAGTAAGGGCGCAATCGATGTTAGCTCCACACCAGGACAAGGCACACAATTACGCATCTACTTTCCCAGAGACAAAAACCAGGCCGCTGACGACAATTGTGATGACACCGCAGCGCACGAGCGGCTAAGGGGCCACGAAACTATTCTGGTGGTCGATGACGAGGTTAAGCTGCTCGACCTATGCACCGCAATACTCGAACAACAGGGCTACCGGGTACTGCCTGCCAGCAACGGCCGTGAGGCGCTACAACGACTCGAGGCCCATAGCGTCGACCTTATGTTCAGCGATGTGGTGATGCCCGATATGGACGGTTATGAGCTGGCACTCATCGTCGCCCAAAAATATCCAGCGATAAAAATTCAGATGACCAGTGGTTTCACCGATGATCGCCAAAATGCCCTGGGCGACGATAGTCTGCACCAGAATTTACTCGTCAAGCCCTATCACGCACAAACTTTGCTCGCCAGGATACGCGCACGCCTCGATAAACAGACATAAAACCTGCCACGATGATCTATCGGGACCTTTGGTGAGAAGCGCTGCGGTAGACAAGGTATAATCAACACCTTTCCCACGGTGATAAAACCCATGAAATTACTGGTTCGCAATCTATCTCGCAGCACCACCGAAGCTGAACTGCTCGCCCTGTTCGAAGCCTATGGCGTGGTTCAGTCCTGCTCCCTGGTTATCGATGCAGAAACTAACATTTCAAAAGGTTTTGGTTTTATTGAAATGCCAAAATCCGGTGACGCCCGCGCGGCCGTGAAACAACTCAACGGCAAAGAAATTGCCGGCAGTAAGGTTCGCGTTAAAAAGGCCGAGTCAAAACCGGATGAAAAATCCGACCCCGGCCAATAACACCATGAGCAACGACCCCCTACACGGTATTACCCTGAAAGAAATACTCACCCTGCTGGTCGAAAAATACGGCTGGCAGGAACTGGGGCAGCGCATCACCATCAAGTGCTTTACCAATGACCCGAGTATTAATTCCAGCTTGAAGTTTTTGCGCAAAACTCCCTGGGCAAGAACAAAGGTCGAAGCGCTTTATATCAATACCGATTGGCACCCGACTATAGATAATAAAAACATTTGGTCAATTGAGCGCAGCGGCCACAAAGATTAAGGCCCGCTTATTTTGAAGCTTTCAGCGGGCCTTTAAAATATCCAGGGCCAGCGCTTCCGCGACCTTAATGCCATCAATCGCCGCCGACAATATGCCCCCGGCGTAACCCGCGCCCTCACCCGCCGGATATAAACCCCGCGTATTAATACTTTCAAAATCTTTGCCCCGACGAATACAAACCGGCGACGAGGTGCGCGTTTCAACGCCGGTTAGCAAGGCATCGGCCATGGCAAAACCCTTTATCTTTTTATCAAAGGCCGGAATCGCCTCGCGAATGGCCGCCACGGCAAAGTCTGGCAGGGCTTTCGATAAATCGCCGAGACTCACCCCCGGTTGATAAGAGGGCGACACCTTGCCTAATTCCCTCGAGGGTTTATTGTCTAAAAAATCGCCGACTAATTGCGCCGGGGCGCAGTAGTTTTCACCGCCCAATTGATAGGCCAGACTCTCAAGCTCACGCTGTAAATCAATACCGGCCAGCACCTCACCCGGGTAATCCTGCTGCGGTGTAATACCGACCACGATAGCTGCATTGGCATTGCGTTCGTTGCGGGAATATTGCGACATGCCATTGGTCACCACCCGCCCCTCTTCAGACGTCGCCGCCACCACAGTGCCGCCCGGGCACATGCAAAAACTGTAAACGCTGCGACCATTGGCGCAGTGGTGCACCAGCTTGTAATCCGCCGCACCGAGAATGGGGTGCCCCGCCTGCTCGCCAAAGCGCGCACTATCAATTACCGATTGCGGGTGCTCAATACGAAAGCCGATAGAAAAAGGCTTGGCCTCAATATAGACACCTTCAGCCAGCAGCATTTCAAAACTGTCCCGCGCACTGTGGCCCACCGCGAGCACCACATGGCGACTGCGTAGTGTTTCGCCATTACTCAACGTCACCGCTGTCACTTGCCCGGCATCATCTTCTTCTGCCCCAGCGGCATGACTGGCCTGACGATGCAGTGTCTCGACTTTAGTGCCAAAACGAATGTCGCCGCCGAGACGAATAATCTCCTCGCGCATGGTTTCGACCATTTTAACCAGCTTAAAAGTACCGATATGGGGCTTGCTGAGGACCAGTATTTCCTCCGGCGCACCGGCTTTTACAAACTCCTCTAGGACCTTGCGGCCCAGATGGCGCTTGTCTTTCACCTGGCTGTAGAGCTTACCGTCGGAGAAGGTGCCCGCCCCTCCCTCACCAAACTGCACGTTAGACTCGGTATTCAACTTGCCCTTGCGCCACAAATCCCAGGTGTCCTTGGTACGTTGACGCACCTCCTCACCACGTTCGATAACAATCGGCTTTAAGCCCATTTGCGCCAGTAGCAAAGCAGCCAACAGCCCACAGGGGCCAAAGCCGATAATGATGGGGCGCTGTTGATCAGGTGAAGGGAAATCAGATTGCGCCTGTGCGACAAATTGATAGCGAGTATCCGGCGCTATACGCACCGTGGGTTGTGCAGGAAATTTCTCCAGAACGGCTTTCTCATGCGCCTCACTGAGCACAACATTGACTTGATAAATCAGCAAAATATTGTTCTTTTTACGGGCGTCGTAACTGCGTTTAAACACCCTTAATTCGAGCAGGTCTGGCTCTGCCAGCCCCAATTTATCGGCAACGGCCAACGACAGCTCGGCATCGCCATGATCGAGGGGGAGTTTAATTTCAGAGAGTCGTAGCATAGGAAGGGTGACGCAAAGACTGCGTTTAGGCGATTGAAAGACGGCTATTTTAGCACGCGAGCAGGCTGACTATTGACTATAGATAGCCCCTAAACAAATTGCCCGGCGCTATACCCCGAAGACCAGGCCCACTGGAAGTTAAAGCCGCCCAGATGGCCGCTGACATCCAGCACCTCGCCAATGAAGTAGAGCCCGGCCTGTTGTTTCGCTGCCAGTGTTTTGGAGCTGATGCTATTGGTGTCCACGCCACCCAGAGTCACTTCCGCCGTGCGGTAGCCCTCCGTTGCCGAAGGCTTTAAACACCAACGATTCAGCTGCTCGCCAATTGTCTGTAAGTGCCTGTCGCTGAATTCTGCCAGCGGGCTGCTTACCAGTTGCGGCCACCAAAGGATCTGTAATTCATTCACCAATGCCTTGGCCAGATGCTTATTCAGCAGTGTGTTTAGGCGACTCTTCCCTTGCTGCTGTTTTGCTGTCAACAGCCACTCGGCGGCATCAATCTCTGGCAGCAGGTCGATATTGATTGCATCACCGGGCTGCCAGTAATTGGAAATTTGTAATATCACCGGGCCACTCAGCCCCCGGTGGGTGAACAATAGGTTCTCTGTGAAACTCTGTCCTCCGCAGCTCACCTCAACTTCCAGTGCCAGTCCCGATAAGCGCTCACAGATTGGCTTCATAACATCGCTGAACATAAAAGGCACTAAGCCCGCCCGACACTCGGTAAGGGGAAGATCAAACTGTCGCGCAATATCGTAACCAATACCGCTGCCTCCCAGGGTGGGAATCGATAACGCGCCGGTGGCCACTACCAGTGATTGGCAATACAAACGTTCATTTTGCCCGTCGATATCGAGCTGATAATTCGCCGCTTTATTTTCCGTTAAAGAGGAAGCATCTGCATTTAAGCCTGTAATCGCAGTGCTTGCACAGCGGGTTTTAATCTCAACACCAGCGTGCTCACATTCACTCAGTAACATCGCCAAAATGTCTTTCGCCGATTCCCGACAAAATAACTGACCGTGTTTACGCTCTTCATAGGCAATGCCATAGCGCTCTACCAGGGCAATAAAATCCCACTGGGTATAACGACTGAGTGCCGATTTACAAAAGTGTGGATTATTGGAAATAAAGTTTTCAGGCTCGATGCTGTAATTGCTAAAGTTACAGCGCCCACCACCGGACATTAGTATTTTTTTGCCGACTTTATTGGCTTTCTCCAGCACCAATACGCGACGACCCCGTGCAGCGGCTGTGGCCGCACACATCAAGCCGGCGGCACCACCGCCTAAAATAATGACATCGTAATTTGTTGCTGTGTCTTGCACTAAATTCAACCGTTATACTGTGAGAATTTTAGGAGCCTGTATTTTATGATCTATAGCTTACAGAGCAAGCTTTATTGCAAAATGCCTCTCTGTCGCACTCACGCAGATAAAACGCTGGAGGGGCCATGCCGACACGTATCCCAACACACATTCCAACGCTGAAGCTGCGCCGCGTCGCCATCGACACCTACAAAGAAAACGTCGTCTACCTGCATCGTGACTGCGCCCTTTATCGCAGTGAAGGCTTCCAGGCCCTGAGCAAAATTGAAATCCACCAGGAAGACAACGGCCAGCAGATTATCGCCGTGCTGAATGTGGTGGATGACGAAAACATTCTCCAGCCCGGGCAGCTGGGTCTGAGTGAGCAAGCCTACGCCCAGCTCAATTTATCCGAAGGCACGCCAGTACGCGTTGCCCATGCCACACCGCCGCAATCACTGCGTGCCGTGCATCGCAAAATTGCGGGTGAGCGTTTGTCATTCGACGAATACCTGGGCATCACCCAGGATGTGGTGGAAAACCGCTATTCAAAAATAGAAATTGCCGCCTTTCTGGTCGCCTGTTCCGACAACGGTATGGATAGAGACGAGGTGCTGAGCTTCACCGAAAGCATGGTAAAAACCGGTGATAGACTCGACTGGGGCGAAGCTCTGGTCGCCGATAAACACTGTATTGGCGGCATACCCGGCAACCGCACCACTATGCTGATGGTGCCCATTATCGCCGCCCACGGCATGCTCATCCCCAAAACATCGAGCCGCGCCATTACCTCCCCCGCCGGTACTGCCGACACCATGGCGGTGCTGGCAGAGGTCGAGCTAAGCCCGCAACACTTGCTCAACATCGTGCACCAGCAACGGGGCTGCCTGGCCTGGGGCGGCACGGCAAAACTGGCTCCGGTGGACGATATCCTGATTGCCGTGGAACGCCCCCTGTCGATGGACTCGCCCGGTCAACTGGTCGCATCCATCCTGGCAAAAAAAGTCGCTGCCGGTGCCACCCATTTGTTAATTGATATTCCCGTTGGCCCCACCGCCAAAATGAACGACCAGGCCAGCGCCATGCGTCTGCGTAAATTATTCGAATACGTCGGCGATCGCATGGGCCTGCATTTAGTGGTGGTGATTACCGATGGCCGCCAACCCATCGGCCGCGGTATTGGCCCGGTGCTTGAAGCACGAGACGTGATGCAGGTGCTCAACAATAATCCGCTGGCACCCAAGGATTTACGCGAAAAGGCCCTGCAACTCGCCGGGCGTATTCTCGAATTCGATGCCGATGTGCGCGGTGGTCAGGGCTATATTATCGCTCGGGATATTCTCGAATCCGGCCGGGCACTGGCAAAAATGCAGGCCATCATTAAAGCCCAGGGACAAAATACACTCAGTATCGAACCCGGCCACTTGCAACACCCCGTGCTCGCTACCTGCGATGGCGTGGTAGGGGGTATCGACAACCTGCAAATTGCTCGCATCGCCCGCCTCGCAGGTGCACCTCTGGATATGGGCGCGGGGGTCGACCTGCACTGTAAAGTCGATGACCCCGTAAAAAAGGGTCAGGCCCTGTACACAATTTACGCTGAGTTTAATGCCGACTATAATTTTGCCCAACAAGCGGCCGAGGGCGACAATGGCTTTACGATTGAGCCACCAAGCCGCTAATATTTAATGAAAACAACAATCATAATGAGAGATGCATGAGCGATATCTATCACCCCGCTAACCGTGAACTACAGGATGCCTTCGGCACCCGCCCCCTGGCAGACCGCGTCAAAGAGCTTATTATTCAGCCAGAAATTGGCGATGAAGAGCGCGAATTCATCACCTCCCGCAATATGTTCTTCCTCAGCAGCGTCGACCCCGAGGGCCAGCCGACCGTGTCTTACAAGGGCGGCGATGTGGGCTTTGTGCGCGTACTCGACAGTAAAACCATTGCCTTCCCCCTCTACGATGGCAACGGCATGTTTCTCAGCGCCGGCAATATGCAGGCCAGCGCTAAAGTCGGGCTGCTGTTTATCGACTTTGAAAACCCCCACCGCCTGCGCCTGCACGGTAAGGCCACGGTCAGCGCCGACGATGAATTGATGGACAGCTATCACGAAGCCCAGATGATCGTCAGGGTTGCGGTGAGTAATACTTTTATCAATTGCCCGCGCTATATCCACCCCGCCACCAGCGACGAGCAATCCATTTACGTGCCCCTTGAGGGCCGAGAAACCCCCGATCCCGAATGGAAATCCTGGGAAGTGGTGGCCGATGTGTTGCCTGAAAAGAAGCCTTAGCAAAGCCTAAAACCTCCCCCCCCCAAAAAAAACAAATCGAGGCATTTTCGCCCATGAGTAACACAGAAGAAGTCATCGGCAGCATCGACGCCCTGTGGCGCTACCCGGTAAAAAGTATGCGCGGGCAAACCATTGAACAGGCCTTTATTGGCTACGCGGGCATTTATGGCGATAGGCTTTACGCCTTTAAAACCAGTGCTGGCCCGGGGTTTTTCCCCTACCTTACCGGGCGTGAAACCCAGGACATGCTGCTCTACACCCCCCGCTTTCGCCACCCCGAAAAAGCCGAGCAACCCATTAACTGGGCCGAAGCTGAAGCACTGAGCGTCGGCATTACGCCGGTCTTCAACAGTGCCCACGAACTGGCGATGGATATTGCAGCACCCAATGGTGAGACCTATACCATCGACGACCCCGCTTTGGCACAACAGCTTGCCGCCAGCGCCGGTGATGGCCACGAGGTTTCGTTGACCCACTCCCAGCGGGCGATGACCGACTGCCGGCCCCTGTCATTAATCTCCTTACAAACCGGGCAACAACTCGCTGAAGAAACCGGCATCGAGATTGATAGCCGACGCTTCAGAGCCAATATTCACCTCGACTTACACAGCGGCCAGGGCTTTGGCGAGGACCAGCTGGTCGGTCGCAGTCTTAAACTCGGTGACAAAGTCGTCGTCACCATTGTCGAACGCGACCCACGCTGCGCGATGATTACCTACGACCCCGATACCGGCGAAGCCACGCCGGAAATCTTGCGCCACGTCACCCAACAACATCAGCGCAACGCCGGCATCTACGCCGCCGTGGTGGTTGAAGGCATGGTTACAGCGGGTGATGCTGTTAAATTGATCGCTTGAAGTAATACGCTGAAAACCCTGCCTTGAAGTAGGTAATCGTCTGTTTTCTTTGACTAATTTCTCCGAATGATGTTAATTAGACACCCTTAGTATCGCTTCAATAAACATAGGGTTTTAATGGCAGAGCTCGGCGTTTCTCCCCATCTCACCTCCATCGTCGCCGATTTGTCTCGCGAGCTGCCCGAGCAATTGCGTTACTGGCGCCTGCTCGATGCCATTCTCACCACCCTGCCCTGTGACGCCGCCGTGCTGATGGCGCTTGAAACGGGTGAAGCTGAAACACAAATATTGCGCCCTCTGGCCATTGATGGCCTCGACGACAAGGTGCTCGAACAGCAATTTACTGTCGCGCAACACCCCCGCTTTGCCCATTGCCTGCAATCCCACGAGCCGGCCTTTGTTCCCGCCGACAGCCAACTCGCCAACCCCTTCCAAGCCTTTCTCAAAGTGGGGGATCGACGCACCGGGCCACGGGACAGCCTCGGTCTCGCCCTGCACGTGGCCGGCAAACCCTGGGGGCTGCTGTGTTTAAACACCCGCCAGGCAGACACCCTGAATAAAATTGACCTCAATGCCTTGCGCAGTTTTATCAACTTTGTGGAGTCCGCTATCGCCGTGCTACAACACGGCAAAAACTTGCAGGCTGAACTGGCCCATCAACAGCAGCTCAACAAAGTGCAACTTGCCCCCCTGCAAAACAAAAAATTCCTCGGTAATAGTCCTGCTCTACAGCGAGTGAAAGAAGAAATTGCCATCATCGCCGCCTCTGAACTAACCATTCTCTTGCAGGGCGAAAGCGGCGTCGGTAAAAGCCTGGTGGCCCGCGATATTCATCTCGCCTCCAACCGCAGCGCGCAATCATTTGTTCGTATCGACTGTGCCAACCTCGATGACGAGACAGCTTATGCCGAACTCTTTGGCACTGCGGGTAATGACAGTAACTCAGAACAAAGTGGCCTGTTTCAGCTTGCCGACCAGGGCACGGTATTTATTAATGAAGTCGCCACCCTGCCGGCCAATGTGCAAAGCCAGCTCGAGCAAATACTAAAAACCGGCGCCATTCCGTCACTGGATAGCGCTAGCCGCAGGCCCATCGATGTACGACTGATCGCCGCCACCCGCTGCAATCTTCAACAGGCGGTGAGTCATGGGGAGTTCCGCCCGGAGCTGTACCGGCTGTTAATGCTCTACCCCCTGCCCGTGCCGCCCCTCCGCGATAGAGCCGAGGATATCCCCCTGCTCAGCAAGCACTTTCTCGAACAGCAACGGCGGCAACTCGCCCTGCCATCGCTGTTAATCGACACCGATGCCCGCAAATTACTGCAGCACTATCCCTGGCCGGGCAATGTCCGCGAACTCGACCAGGTGCTGAGGCGTGCCACGCTCAAAGCCATGGCCGAACAAGGTGGCGTAAAAGACCTGATTATCAAGGTCTCGCAACTGAGTATTAGCTTTGCTGAGCTGCCCCGCGCGATACAGGCAGAGCTCGCCAGCCTGCCGGAACAGATTAATCTAAAGGAAACCATCGACAATTTTCAGCGCCAACTCATCAATGAAAGACTACAGTTTCGCAACGGCAATCTTGCTGCCACCGCCCGCGACCTGGGCTTAAATCGCAGTAATTTTTACCGCTTGTTGCAACGCCTTGGCATCAAACAAAGCACCTCATAACAGACCCAGCCCGGTAAAAAACGACACGAAAACCCGCTACAAAAATCATAAATCCGATTAATAAAAGCCCTTCATTAAACCCGTAAAATAAAAACCACTTGAAAAAATGCGGCTAATATTTAATTAAAAATAATAGTTTCACAATATCAATTTCGCTGTTATATTCCGCAACAACTCTCGGGGAGCCTTAAAAATAAGGCTGAGATGCTACTAGCTGATCGACTTACACAGCGTAGCGAACCCGTTGAACCTGAACCGTCTAGTACCGGCGTAGGAAAGAGAATGTTAAGCGTGCCATTTTTAGCACCATTAATAATTAAAATGCAGTTCTGCCTGCAGCTCTCCGCCCGGCTATTATCAAGCAAGCCACGGAGGCAATATGTCAGCGCCATTGCAGCACCCCAAAGTCACCACTCAGACTGGTGCCAGCCAGCCTCAAGCCATCACCCAAAGCCCCCTGCCCGCCAGTAAAAAGGTTTACATCCCCTCGGCCAATTTTGCCGATGTACGGGTGCCGATGCGCCAGGTGACATTGACCACCGGTGAAGAGGTTCATCTCTACGACACGTCAGGCCCCTATACCGACACTAGTGTCGACATCGACATTCACCGTGGCCTGCCCGATGTGCGCGCGTCGTGGATAGAGGATCGCGGTGACACCGAAACCTACACCGGCCGCGAAACCAAACCCGCCGACAACGGCGTTAACGATGCCGACCAGGCGACGCGCTACTACAACCCCGAGCTGCAACGCACACCGCGCCGCGCCGTGAGTGGCGCCAATGTCACCCAGCTGCACTATGCCCGCAAGGGCATCATCACCCGGGAAATGGAATACATCGCAATTCGTGAGAACGAGCTGCGCGGCTCCCTGGCCAATGAATTTAATACCCCCGAGCGCGTCGCGCGTCTCAAGGGCAACAGCATGGGCGCCGGCTTTGTCGACGAGGTCACCGCGGAGTTTGTGCGCAGTGAGGTGGCTGCCGGGCGGGCCATTATCCCCGCCAATATCAACCACCCCGAGTTGGAGCCGGTGATTATCGGCCGCAATTTCCTGGTCAAGGTGAATGCCAATATCGGCAACTCGGCACTCAGTTCCGGCATCGATGAAGAGGTGGAAAAACTGGTGTGGTCGATCCGTTGGGGCGGTGACACGGTAATGGACCTGTCGACCGGCAAGCACATTCACTCCACCCGCGACCATATCCTGCGCAATTCACCGGCACCCATCGGCACCGTACCGATTTACCAGGCCCTGGAAAAGGTCGGCGGCGTCGCCGAGGATCTCAACTGGGCGGTGTTTCGCGACACCCTTATCGAACAGGCCGAACAGGGCGTCGACTACTTCACCATCCACGCCGGCGTACTACTGCGCTATGTGCCAATGACGGTCGACCGCCTCACCGGCATTGTCTCGCGCGGTGGCTCCATCATGGCCAAATGGTGTATCGCCCACCACCAGGAAAATTTCCTCTACACCCACTTCGAAGACATTTGCGAAATCATGAAGGCCTACGACGTCAGCTTCTCGCTGGGTGACGGCCTGCGCCCCGGCTCCCTCGCCGATGCCAATGACGAGGCCCAGTTTGCCGAGTTAAAGACCCTTGGCGAACTCACCAAAATCGCCTGGCGTCACGACATTCAAACCATGATCGAGGGCCCCGGCCATGTGCCCATGCACATGATTCAGGAAAATATGGATCTGCAGCTGGAACACTGCGACGAGGCCCCCTTCTACACCCTCGGCCCATTGACTACCGATATCGCCCCCGGCCACGACCACATCACCAGTGGCATTGGCGCGGCAATGATAGGCTGGTTCGGCTGTGCCATGCTCTGCTATGTCACCCCCAAGGAACACCTCGGCCTGCCCAATCGCGACGATGTGAAGCAGGGGCTCATCGCCTATAAAATCGCCGCCCACGCCGCCGATGTCGCCAAGGGTCACCCCCACGCCCGCCACCGTGACGACCTCTTATCGAAGGCACGCTTTGACTTTCGCTGGGATGATCAATTCAACCTCGGTCTCGACCCCGACACCGCGCGCGCCTACCACGATGAGACCCTGCCCAAGGATTCCGCCAAGGTGGCCCACTTTTGTTCGATGTGCGGGCCGAAGTTTTGCTCGATGAAAATCACCCAGGATGTGCGCGACTACGTCGCCAATGGCATGGATAAAAAATCCGACGAATTTAAAGATCAGGGTAGCGAAATTTATATTGAGAACCTGAGCTAGCAGCGGCCCCGAAGATGAAAGTTGAGGTGATGGGTAGCGGCGTCAGCGGTCTGTGCTGCGCTCACGCCTTTGCCGAGCGCGGCTGCGAGGTCAGTATTATTGCCGCCAGCGAGGCCCTCGACAGTACTTGTTGTTCGTGGTGGGCCGGCGGCATGCTCGCGCCCGGTTGTGAAAGCGAGAGCGCCGAGCCGCTGATTGCCACGCTGGGCGCCGAGAGCATGGCGTTTTGGCAGGGTATCGCCCCCGACTACACCACGGCCGGCACGCTGGTGCTTGCCACCTCGCGCGACCAGGCCCTGCTCAATAATTTCGCCCGCAATACCGAGGGCTGGGACACGGTAGAGGCCGCGCAGCTACAGAGCCTTGAGCCCGATCTGGCCGAGCGTTTTAGCCGCGGCCTGCTCTTTGCCAATGAGGCCCACCTCGATCCGCGACAAACGCTTAAACACTTAATCGACGACTTAAAAAATCGTGGTGTCCGTTTTACCCAGCGCCACATCGACGATACACCGGGCAATGACTACAGCAACGACGACTTCAGTCGGGATGTCGACTGGATCATCGACTGTCGCGGCCTCGGCGCCCGCCATCACTTACCCGACCTGCGCGGCGTCAAGGGTGAAATGTTGCATATTCACAGCGACGAAATTTGCCTCAGCCGCCCGGTGCGCTTACTGCACCCGCGCATCCCCCTGTATATCGTGCCCCGCGCCGAGGGCGTGTTTATGATCGGCGCGACGATGATAGAGAGCGGCGAACGCAAGCGCGCCAGTGTGCGCTCGGTACTCGAATTGTTATCGGCGGCCTACGCCCTGCACCCGGCCTTTGGCGAGGCGGAAATACTGGAAATCGGCGTCGAGGCCCGCCCGGCCTACACCGACAATCTGCCGCGCCTACGTCGCCGAGGTAAAACCCTGTCGGTCAATGGCCTGTACCGCCACGGCTTTCTCGCCGCCCCCGCGATGGCGCGGCGCTGTGTCGACTTTGCCCTCGACGGCATTATTCCCACGGAGGTAATGGATGAAAATACAGCTTAACGGCGCAAGCTACGATACCGAACACCCCGAGCTCGCGGCCCTGGTTGCCGCCCTCGGCCACGAGGCCGACAAGGTCGCCACCGCCGTCGATGGCCTGTTTGTCGCGCGTCCAGCCCGCGCCGCAACCCTCCTGCGCGAGGGCTGTGCCGTGGAAATACTGGCACCGATGGAGGGTGGCTAATGACGACCGTCCAAGCCTCAAAGCAACTAAATTTATACGGCAGTGAATTCACCTCGCGCTTTTTAATCGGCAGCGCCCAATACCCCTCCCCGGCGATATTGCTCGACGCTATTCGCGCCAGTCATGCCGGCATCGTCACTGTTTCCCTGCGCCGCGAAGCCGGAAAAGATGGCGCAGGACAACAATTTTGGTCACTGATCCAAAAATCCGGTGCCCGCCTGTTGCCCAATACCGCCGGCTGTAAAACCGTCAAAGAAGCCGTCAACACCGCCCACATGGCGCGGGAATTATTCGCCACGCCGTGGATAAAGCTCGAGGTGATCGGCGAGGACGACACCCTGCAACCGGACGTGTTTGGCCTGGTGGAGGCGGCGCGTATTCTCTGCGCCGAGGGCTTTCAGGTCTTCCCCTATACCACCGACGACTTAGTGGTGGCCGACAAGTTACTCGCCGCCGGCTGTGAAGTACTCATGCCCTGGGGTGCGCCCATCGGCAGCGGCCGCGGCCTCAATAACCCCTTCGCCCTGCGTGCCCTGCGCGCCCACTTTCCCGACACCACGCTGATTGTCGATGCCGGCATTGGCCTGCCCTCCCAGGCCGCCCAGGCCATGGAGCTGGGCTACGACGCCATCCTGCTCAACACCGCTGTCGCCAAAGCCGGTGACCCCGTGGCGATGGCCAGCGCCTTCGCCCAGGCAATTGCAGCGGGACACAGCGCCTTTAAGGCCGGGGCCATTGAAGCCCGCGATATGGCCGCGCCCTCAACCCCGGTGCTGGGCAGCCCCTTTTGGCACGCTGAACATGAGTCGTAAAAATGACTAAGCAACAAGCCCTACCCACAAAGAACGCTGACAACTGGCTGCACAAATTTTATCTCATTGTCGATAGCAGCGATTGGCTAGAGCGCTTCCTGCCCCTCGGTTTAAAGCTAGTACAGCTGCGTATTAAAGATTTGCCCGCCGAGGCTCTGCGCGAAGAGATAGGCAAGGCCAAGGCACTCTGCGCCGCCCACAATTGCCAGCTCATCATCAACGACCACTGGCAGCTGGCCCTGGAGCTGGGCTGTGACTTTATTCACCTCGGCCAGGAAGATCTTGCCAGCGCCGATTTAGCACAAATTCGCCAGGCTGGGGTCAAGCTGGGCATTAGTACCCACGACGGCAACGAGCTGGCCTATGCCCTGAGTCTCGAGCCCGACTACGTCGCCCTGGGCCCGGTCTACGCCACGCAATTAAAGAAGATGCCCTGGGCACCCCAGGGACTGGAAAAGCTAGCCCGCTGGCGACAAAGGGTCGGCGACACGCCTTTGGTGGCCATCGGCGGTATGAGTGTCGAGCGCGCTGCGACGGCCTATGACGCCGGTGCCGACTCTATCGCAGTGGTTACCGACGTGCTCTGGCATCAACAGCCCGAGCAGCGTTTACAAGAGTGGCTGACGATCGTCACTAAAGAGCGGGGCAAAAGTGATGCCTGAAAACCGCTATGCCCGACAACTCGCCCTGCCCGCAGTCGGCAGCGCCGGGCAGGCCAAACTCGCCGCCGCGCGCATCGTCATCGTCGGGGCCGGAGGTCTCGGGGTCCCCGCCCTCACCTATCTCGTCGGTGCCGGCATCGGCCATCTGCGCCTGATCGATAATGACCGCATCGCCATTCACAATCTGCATCGCCAGGTCCTCTACAGCGAGGCCGATGCGGGCCAATTCAAGGTCACTGTCGCCGCCCGAAAAATGGCCACCTTAAATAGTGAGGTTGTGGTTGAAGCCATCAGCGAGCGGCTGATCTCCAGCAATATCGAAGCCCTGCTCGCAGGCTGTGATTGCGTGATCGACGCCGCCGACAATTTCATCACCACCTATTTACTCAGCGATGCCTGTCAGCAATTCGACAAGCCCTTAATCTCCGCCTCGGCGGCGGGCATGAAGGGCTATATGGGTGTGTTTTGCCAGCATGCACCGAGCTACCGCGCGCTCTTCCCCAGCCCCCCCGACCAGGGTTTATCCTGTGCTCGCGATGGCGTGCTCGGCCCCGTGGTGGCCGTACTCGGCGCCCTGCAGGCCCAGACCGCGATTAAATTACTGATTGCCCCGCCCGGCCCCGCGACGCTATTGAGTGTCGACCTTTGGCAGAATCATTTTTCCAGCATTGATTTTTCCAATGCCCCCGAGCCCGAAACGCCTCCGCTCATCGCCGTGCTAAAAAATGAAGAAATTACCCCCCACGACACCGTGATCGATGTGCGTAACGCCGATGAATTACAGGCACCGCCACTGCCCGGCGCCCGGCATATTCCCCTCGACACCATTAGCGCGCGTTTTGCCGAGATACCCCGTGAACAACGAATCGTGCTGTGCTGTATGAGTGGCCGTCGCGCCAGTAGCGCCGCACACATTTTGGCCGCTCAGCACTATCACAAGCTGGCTATTTTGAGTTTGGATTAGGGGCAACAGCATGGATAAAAAACCCACTAGCGCGATCAAGAACGTCTTGAGTATCGGTGGTTCCGACCCCAGTGGCGGTGCCGGCATTCAGGCCGACCTGAAAACCTTCGCCGCCAATGGCGTTTACGGCATGGCCATCATCACCGCCCTCACCGCGCAAAATACCCGTGGTGTGAAGGCCATCCACTGCCCCGACCCGGGCTTTGTCGAGGCACAAATTGACTGTCTGTTCGAGGATATTCAACCCGCTGCGGTGAAGATCGGCATGCTCGCCAATGGCGCGATTATCAGCCGGGTAGCGGCACGACTAAAGCACTACCAAGCGCGCAATATTGTCGTCGACCCGGTGATGCTGGCCTCCAGCGGCCAGGCCCTGCTCGACCCTGTAGCTCTGGAGACACTGATCCACGAATTGCTGCCCATCGCCCGACTGTACACACCCAATTTAGATGAGGGCGCCTGCCTGCTCGGTTCAAAGCCAGCGAGTTCAAAAGAAGAAATGCTCTCCGTGGCGATGCACTTACAGACACTGGGGGGCTGCCCGGTGCTATTAAAAGGTGGGCATTTATCTGCCGAAGAAAGCCCCGATCTGTTACTTGATGGTGGCGGTGATACTCACTGGTTTACCTGCCGACGCATCAACACAAACAACCTCCACGGTACCGGCTGCACTCTGTCGGCAGCCATTGCCGCTAACCTGGCACAGAGCAATGAAGGTTTACACAGTACCGTGGCACAGGCCAAAAACTATTTAACAACGGTACTCAGCAACGCAGACAAATTAAATGTCGGTAGTGGCCCCGGGCCACTCCATCATCTAGTCGGGCTATGGAATTAAAAATTATTAATTTATTAATTTATTAGATCATTACAGTATATTTAATTGAGAACTTATTTTATGGCCAGAACCCATCTGGAGCAGCATTGTCATAGCAGCACTTTCAAGAAGTGCTACAAATTACCAAAACAAGCCCTGTAGATAATAAAAAGGTGCTTTATTTACTTTACTTCCGCCACATATGCAGCAATATTATATCCATAGATTATTGCGTAATAATACATATTGACGAGGTGAAAAAATGAAATTTTCTTCCTTTTTACCAAAACCCAGAGAACTGCCAAACGGGCAAATACCCAAGTGGATACCCGGCTCCACCACCATTAATGAATTCCTGGACTGGCCCGATGGCGCCCCCAAACCAAAGATATCACTGGGCTCTATAGCCATGGTTGGTGTCGATGAAGCCCTGATGATCGGCCTGGGCATGGCCTCGCGCCTGCGCTTCCCAACCCCCGGTTATCGTCAACGTTGTGCCGACGAAATGGAGGATGCGCTAGAGTTTTACCAAGTAAAAGGTTGGCTAGACAACCCCAGAGGCTATCACCAAACACCTCCTGAACTCGATAAAATAAAGTTTAAAAATGCCACATCACGGGGTGTTCACTACGAACACATGTCATTTGATAGCGGCTATGTGCCCCATATGGGTGAAGCGGGCCGCCACCGTTGGCTCGGCTACACGCCCAATCATACCGCTCATTGCTGGGTACTTCGCCACCCGGGACCACCGCGACCCTGGTTGATTAATATTCACGGTTATCGCATGGGTGTGCCCTATATGGATTTGCCTTTTTTCCACGCCAAGGCACTGCACGAAAACAAAGGGCTCAATATTCTGCAATACGTGCTGCCCTTACACGGTCCGCGAAAAATAGGCCCAACCAGTGGTGATGGCGTACTAGCACCGGGCTACGTCAACCTGATCCACACTGAAGCCCAGGCCATGTTCGAATTAAGGCGAATTATCAGCTGGCTGCGTAAAAAAGAAGGGGCGCCAGAAGTTGGCGTGCATGGCATTTCATTGGGAGGCTATACCACAGCCATGCTGTCGGGCCTGGAGAGCGGGCTTGCCTGCGCCATCGCCGGTGTACCCGCCGTCAATCTGGTGCGTGCTGCGCGGCGACTCGGGCAGCGCAATCTACTCTATTTCATGGATAACATCGGCATGCCCTGGGATGACATCGAGCGGATGACAAAGGTTATTTCACCCACTGCTTTAAAGCCTAAAGTCGCTGTAAAAAGGCGCTATATCTACGCCGGCTTACTGGACCGACTGGCCCGCCCCGAGGACCCTATCGATCTATGGGAGCATTGGGGGCGACCTAAAATTGAGTGGTATCACGGCAACCACATAACCTTCCCCTGGGAAAAAACAGTAAATGCCTTCATTGATCGAGCTCTGGATGAATCTTTCACTGATTTAAAACCCCTGCATAACAGGTAAAAATCAGTTCGAAAAAATACTGTTTCAACCCGGGAGCTCTATGTGGTATATACACTGTATAATTTTTAAACATAATTACCGAGCTACTGGGTCAATCGTCCCGTATAAGACCATAGATAAGGCCATGAAATATCAGTGCTCAATACTAAGGAAACAAGGCGTATAAAAAATAATCGCTCGACCTAACTTATGTTCAATAGTCGTAAACGACAAGGAGTAGACATAATGGAAGAAGATATGCCCGATAAAGACAATAAAAAACGCAAACAACTTTTGGACACACCATCCCGTTTAAGTGCAGCGGTAAAAAACGCCACGGTTATCGCACGTTTTGGACGCCTGCAAGCAAGAACAGGCACCGTCTATTATGTTGCCCACGAAAGTGCCAATTACCGCCTACGTTGTTACGAAATAAAGAAGTCGAGCGCAAAACGCATACCGATTATTCTCGTGCCGCCGCTGATGATTTCAGCCGATGTCTATGACATGTCCCACGATAACAGCTCAGTTAGCTATTTGACCGAGCAGGGTTATTCGGTCTGGATTGTCGATTTTGGCTCCCCCGAACATCAGGAAGGTGGTTTGGAGAGAGATTTCAGCGATCACATACTCGCGGTCAACGATGCCATTGATTTCGTCACTAACAAAAAACAGCAGCCGGTTCATTTGGGCGGCTATTCCCAGGGGGGCATTTTCTGTTATCTGGCCACCGCCTATCGCAACTCTACTGACGTCGCCTCGATATTTACCTTTGGTGCACCGGTAAATATTTACAAAAACTTCTTTCCGGGCGTACCCGATGAAGTGACAACCAAGGTCTTTGAAACCATTGGCAAAGCCATTCCAAAAAGCCTGGCACCGACGGTTATCCCGGCATGGGCTACAAAAAACCTCTTTAAGCTAATGAGCCCTACGAAAGAAATAAAACGTTGGATTTCTTTTTTAGGTTCTTTGCACGACCGCGATGCCCTGCTACAAACGGAAGAGGGGAGAAGCTTTCTCGGCGGTGAAGGCTTTGTTGCCTGGCCCGGCCCTGCCTTAAACGAGTTTTTGCAACAAATGCTACTCGGTAATCGCCTGGTCTCAGGGGGTTGTATTATTGAAGGGCGCGCCATCACTCTGACAGAAATCACCTGTCCCATTCTCGTCGTCATTGGCAGCAATGACGAAATAGCACGCGCCGGCTCTGTTCGTGGTGTGGCAGACGCAGTACCCAATGCCGAACTGTTTGAACTGCCCGCCAGCGGTGGACACATGGGCATCGTCGTCGGCTCTGGTGCCATGAAAAACACCTGGCCCAGCATCGCACAATGGGTTCTGTGGCGCGAAGGCAAGGCAGAGCAACCCGAGTCTATTTATGCTCTGGGTGAGCACAATGAGGTAGAAACCCCTGACGACAGTCGCAACGATGCGCTACCTACCGCTTTGGCAAAGGCCGCGTTTGGGATGAGCAAAGGCGCATTCGCCACAGCCGGTGACTTACTGGGTATTACCAAGGATTCAGTACAGGCCATTAGCAGCAATTTTGGCGCCCACCTTTCTCACTTTAGCCGTCTTGAAAAACTCAATAGCGACAGCAAAGTCGGCCTGGCATTAGCCCTAGAAGAACAAGCTATAAAAGCACCAAAAAACACTTTCTTTCTCTACGACGGCCGTGCCCACAGTTACGCAGACGCCAGCAAGCGGGTCGACAATATCGTCCGCGGACTGATTTCCACTGGCGTCCGCGTCGGCGACCATGTCGGTATTATCATGCATGCTCGCCCTACGTCACTCGCGACCATTATGGCCGTCAATCGGCTCGGTGCCGTGGCGGTATTACTGCGCACCATGCGTAATAAAGGCCAGCTCGCTACAGAACTAAGGCTGGGCAAGGTTCAGCACCTGATTGCCGACCCAGAAAATGCCGACGCGGCGGTGAACAGTTTCCAGGGTCAGGTTTATGTACTCGGCGGTTTTGGTCGTGCCCAGCGCGAATTACCTGAAGAGGTGATTGATCTGGAGGCCGTCAATCCCTCCTGTGTCGCTCTGCCCGACTGGTATCAACCCTCTCCAGGAACGGCGAGAGATATCGCCTTTATCATGTTTTCCAAGCGCAGCGATGAAACGCACTGCTACAGTATCACCAATCAACGCTGGGCCTTATCAGCCCTGGGTACCGCTGCGTCAACGGCACTTCTAAAATCAGATACCGCCTACTGCTGGACGCCCCTCCACGACCCCACCGGCCTGCTCGTTTCGGTCAGCGCCTCATTGGTCGCTGGCGCCCGGGTCGCCGTGGCAAGAAAGTTTGACGCCCCAACCTTTTGGAAAGAAGCCCGCAGCTATGGCGCACGAGTGGTCTTTTATTCAGGCTGTATGTTGCGCGAACTGGTTGACGCCCCCGCCAACAAACTCGAAAAGGGTCATGCCATTCGCCTCTTCACCGGAGTCGGCATGCCAGAAGCCCTCTCGGAAAGAGTCACCGCGCGCTTTCAGTCCGTCAAAGTTATGGAGATTTTTGTCGCCAGAGGCAGCAGTGCGTATTTGGCCAATATCGCCTGTCAAAAACCCGGCCCTGTTTTTCAGGCCATTCCCGGCAGTAGTGAAATTGGACTGGTTTACTGGGACTACGAAAAAAATCAGCCCTTTCTCGATGCGGCCGGCTACCTCTGTCCCGTACCCGATGGCTCCATGGGTATGCTGTTGAGTAAAACTGAAAAGGCTGGAGAACAGCACGGTGAACAACCCATCTACAACGTATTTGAAAGGGGCGATTGCTGGCAGGTTTCTGGCGACTTGTTCATCGTCGATGAAGATGGCGAGTATCGCTTTATGGATATGGCCAAAAACCTGATTCGAATAAAAGATGACTGGCTGCCCACTCTGCCTATCGAAAATGCTGTTTGGCAACTTGACTGCGTTAGTACAGCCGCCGCCTATGGACTCACCATTGAGGACTATGAATACGAGGTACCCGCCGTGGCACTGCAACTAGGGCACAAGGCCAAGCTTAGCGCCCAGGCACTTACCGATATAGTCGCTCGGGAGCTGGACTCTAAAAATCGCCCTGTCGTAGTACGTATTGTCGATGGCTTACCGATGACACTCGGCCAGCAAGTGAAGAAATCTATTTTACAAGGTGAGGGCATTCCAGCCACCGCCCTGCAAAGAGGAAAATCTTTCTGGTTTAACCCTAAAACTGATAAATATGAGTCCCTTAATAAAACCTCTTTCGCCAAATTAAAGGAAGAGCTACACGGTGAAAACACTGCAGCCAGGGTAAAAACTAAGGCGGCCACTAAAGCCACTTCAAAAAAATTGGCCGCTCGGAAGACTCCAGCGGCCAAAACCCCTACAGCGAAAGTCACAGCTCCTAAGAAAATAGCGCCTAAAAAGAAAAAAGTGGCCAATAATGGCGTCATAAAAAAGGTGGCCGCCCCGAATGCTACTCTAGCTACAGCGGAGTCCATCGACATCGCGCTGCCAAAAAACATCGTTGCTATCAATACAGCACTTTCCCCGGTGGAAAATAAACCGGAAGCGCCTGTTACTGATAAGCCCGATGAACACCCTGCCAGCTCACCCACTCCATCTGATTTACACTCCGTGGAAGCGGGTGAAGCTAAGCCTCACGTTTAAAAGAAGAAGTCTCTGGCAAACATCAAGCCTTGCTCTAGCAAGATATGATTCGCCAGACCAAAAAAAACGATCAGCGGCAAGCCGCTGATCGTTTTTTTGTAAGTTTGAGAAAGCTTAGCTTTTCAGATATTTATCTAAATCAACTGTCTGACCATCTGTTGTAGTCTCTTCTATCGGCAGGGATACCTGCTCAGCTGCAACTTTCTTAGCGACTGTTTTTTTAACAGCCGGTTTCTTCGCAACGGGCTTCTTTGCCACAGGCTTTTTAGCCAGCGCTTTTTTGGCAGCGGGTTTCTTCGCGGCAGATTTCTTCGCAGCAGTCTTTTTGGCGACCGCCTTTTTCGCCGCTGGCTTCTTCGCCTTCTTCTCTGGAGTGGTATCTACATACTCTTCTATCAGCGTGTTCAAATTGTCTACCCGCTCAGATAAGGTCTGCAAGGCATTGATTGTTGGCATAATACCCAGGCGCTTTAAGGCTCTGGCAACGCGGGAGTCAAAAATATCTTCAATCTTTTCTGAGGGGTTAGGAATTTTATCAAACAGGTTAGTGACTTTTTTTATTGCCGTATCACTACTATCATCAACCAGCTGCTTGTACTTATCCTCAAACTTCTCACCGGTTTCAATCAGTTTATTGAACAACTCTCCACTCTCATCACGAGCCTTTGAAAAAGCGCCTAGACCCGCAAGCCAGATATCCCGGTTACGATCCAGCGCCTTTTCTGTCAGCTCCTGGCTTTTGTCAACGGTCTTATTGATAAGCTCATCATTTTTATCGAGAATTTTACGTACTTTTTTATGCTCAAGCGTTTTTGAAGTCGCCATATCACCTATCTTCCTGCGTATTAATTGATTAACATTAGCCAGATTGCACGCACATCCCTATAGCGATGCACCGACGGTTCCAACCCTTAAAAGCAAGATAGCAACTTTACTTAGAGTAAAAAAACTAACTTGTCAGAACCGGCAATTCATGGAGGAGTATTTTGGCAAGACCAGGCACCAAACAGAGAATTTTGAATACCACCCTGGCACTATTCAATCAACTCGGCACACCCAATGCATCGACCAATCACATTGCCCTCGAGCTGGAAATCAGTCCGGGCAACCTCTACTACCACTACCCCAACAAGGAACAATTGATAGAAAAGTTATTCAATAATTACAAGCAAGCCCTGCAACCCTTAATACAACAAACATTTACAGAATCATTAACTATTGAGGATATCTGGTTTTTCCTGCATCTCAATTTTGAGCTGGCACTGGAATACCGCTTTATTTATCAGGACAGTGATTACATCACCGCAAAATGCCCCGCCCTCACGGCTAAATTCCAGCAACTGTTAAGGGCTCTTTATCAAACATTAACGCGTCTACTCACAGCGCTTTCAGAGACGGGCACATTGCGAGTATCGTCCAGTCATGTTATCGAAGATATTAGTCTCAATATGCTGTTGATTTGCACCCAGTGGATACACTTTAAAAAACACCTGGCCGGTATCAGTGAAGCCAATATTGCCGGTGATCATTTTAATCAGGGTATTTATCAAGTCCTCTCATTATTGCTCCCCTATCTTGACCAGCCACACCAGGAACACCTGCATAAACTGAGAGCCGCCTACCAATAGACCACACTCAGAGCACTATTGTTTAACAATAGTGCTCAACAAAAGCCTGCATTTTTTGCACGGCGAGATCACTTTCCGGCAGGCCATCCATGATCGGATGCACGTGGGTGGTTTTATGCCACTCACAAAGCTCGCTAGTCGCGCCCTGCTGTCTCACCCGTTCGACGATACGCACACCGTCATCGCGTAAAATCTCATTACTACTGACATGAACCTGTAGCGGTGGGAAGCCACCTAAATCCGCATAAACTGGAGACACCATGGGGTCGGTGCAGAGGTTTTCGCCAAGCACCATATCTCTCACTAACGGTATGAGTTGATTACTTAATAATGGGTCAGCGGCTTCATTGGTAAACATTGATGGGCTGCCAAAGGAAAAATCAGACAGCGGTGACAGAGCAATCGCGCAGGCAGGGTTCGCTAATTCAGACTGCCCAATCCGCAGCAAGGTTGCCAGGGTGAGATAGCCACCGGCAGAATCACCGGCGATAATTATATTATCGGGACTCACCCCCTGTTCTTTTACCAGCCATTCATAAGCGGCAAAGCAATCCTCATTTGAGGCGGGGTAGGGGTGTTCGGGAGCCAGGCGGTAATCGACCAATAGGACCCGTGCATTGACTGCCGGACCAAAACGCTGCGCCCATTTTTTATACATGCCCGGCACATGAATAATCAAGCCCCCACCGTGTAAGTAGAGAACGGTACGGGTAACACCAGGCGTATTGTTAACCCACAGATACGAAGGCTGCCCCTCGATAATATCGACAGGCACGGAGGAGGCGTGTTTTCGCGTGATAAAATTATCGAGCTTCACCACCCAACGTCGCAGCTTGTCGATGGTTGCCTGCTGTTGCCCTGGTTTACTTTGGCGTGCCGCTCTTTTTACAAAGGGTTTAACGATCATTCGCGATGAAAGATTCATCAACTTCATTTGCCAGCTCATTTATTCTTCCTTTAATAGATTTCAGCCATGCTCAGCACACTAGCAGAGAATGCGACCGATAGAAAAGTGGCAAACTGGCCAGCCACAGAAAAAGAACCCCACTCGAGACCCCAACAAGCGCTAAAATAGGCGGGCAAAGCACTTGCCCATCGACCCAGCAATTTCGGCACCCTAAGCATGAATCCAAACCCCGAGCAATTTGAATTACACCTGAGCGTTAGCAATGACAGTGAATCCGCTATCACCCTGCTGGCAACGGCCAGTGAGCTATCGAAACAAAATATTAAACAAATAATGCAAAAGGGTGCCGTGTGGTTGAGTCGCAATGGCAACACTCGCCGCCTGCGCCGTGCCAAACATCAATTACACCTTGGCGATGAACTCCATCTTTATTACGACCTGGCCATACAATCCACCGTGCCACCAGTGCCACAACTTGTCGCTGATGAAGGGGATTACAGTGTCTGGTACAAACCCCAGGGCATGTATAGCCAGGGTACGAAATGGGGCGACCACTGTGCCATTGGCCGCTGGGTTGAGCGCCATCTTGACCGCACAACGTTTACGGTTCACCGCCTCGACAGGGCCGCAACCGGCTTAATTCTCTTAGCCCATAAAAAGAAAAGTGCCGCCCAACTCTCTGCACTCTTTGCTCAACGGCAAATAAACAAATGCTACCGGGCCAGGGTCAGCGGTGAATTTTCCAGCGAGCCACAATCCTTCGACCAGGCCATTGAAGGCCGCGAAGCGCGCAGTCATGCCCGGCTCATCAACTACGATGCCGAGCAAAACTGCTCGCTGGTAGAGGTCGACATTGAAACCGGGCGCAAGCACCAGATACGCCGCCACCTGAGTATCGCGGGTTATCCTATTATTGGTGACAGGCTCTACGGCTGCGCTGACGAGGGTAATCAAATAAAAGAAGATCTGCAATTATTGGCCTATCAACTGTCTTTTATCGACCCCACGAGTGGGGAAGAAAAACACTACTCCGTCCCTGTCAACCTGCAACCCTTGCTTACAACACCAACAAGTTAAACCCCCACTACAGTCATCAATCACTGCAGACAAATACCTCCCCACAAGCCATACTCGGCCCTATAAAAATAAGGGAGTACGTCTAATGGGCCCATTAAAAGGCATTAAAATTATCGAACTGGCGGGCATCGGCCCGGTACCACTGTGTGGCATGATGCTATCCGACATGGGCGCAGAGGTCATTCGTATTGACCGCGCCGGTGGTCACGCCAGCAGTATTACCATCGACCGAGCCAACGATATTCTCGGTCGTGGACGAAAATCCATCCGCGTCAATCTTAAAGAGCCCGAGGGCATTGAAGTTATTTACCGCCTGCTGGAAGGCGCCGATGCCTTAATTGAAGGCTTTCGCCCCGGTGTTACCGAACGCCTGGGACTGGGCCCCGACGAAGTGCATGCACGCTGCCCCCACATTGTTTACGGCCGTATGACCGGCTGGGGGCAGGAAGGCCCCATGGCTCAAACCGCTGGGCACGACATTAATTACATCGCCATTACCGGCGCGTTGTCTGCTATTGGCAGTAAAGGCGGCAAGCCCGTACCCCCTCTCAACCTGGTCGGCGACAACGGCGGAGGTGCTTCACTGCTCTTTGGCGGTGTACTGTGTGGCATTATCGAAGCGAAGACCTCCGGTAAAGGCCAGGTGATCGATGCGGCGATGGTCGACGGAGCCGCAACATTAATGGCCGGCATTTACGGCTTTCGCGCCCAGGGTATTTGGGAAGATAAGCGCGGCAGCAATTTTGCCGACGGTGGCGCGCCCTTCTACGACGCCTACGAATGTGCCGATGGCGAATACGTTTCCATTGGCTCCATTGAGCCCCAGTTTTACGCCCTATTAATGGAACTCGCGGACTTCGACGCTGAAGACCCACTATTTAAAGAGCAATTTAATAAAAAGAACTGGCCCCGCTGTAAAGAAATAATGACGGCGCGCTTTAAAACCAAAACGCGGGATCAATGGTGTGAAATTATGGACGGCACCGACATTTGTTTCGCCCCCGTACTATCGATGGCCGAAGCCCCCAGCCACCCCCATAACGTGCACCGCAGTACCTTTGTCGAACTCGATGGCTGGATGCAACCCGCGCCTTCGCCCCGCTTCAGCCGCACTGTCCAGGAAATTCAGGGGCCACCGCCATTTATCGGTGAAAACACCGAACAGGTGTTGCGTGAAACCGGCTACAGCGAAGCAGAAATTGAGGCTTTGCTAGCCAATAAGGCAGTGGCAGGCGCAGTCGAATAATAAGCGCGCCCCTAAAAATAAAGTCGTTTTTGAGAGAAACTTATGCAATTTACCTTTAGCGATGAACAGGAAGAATTCCGCCTGATTGTGCGCCGTTTTATGGATGACAAATCACCGCGCACCGAAGTTCGCAAGCTGATGGACAGCGAACAGGGCTACGATGCTGCTGTCTGGCAACAGCTCAGCGAAGGGCTTGGTCTGCCGGGCATTCATATTCCCGAAGCCTACGGCGGACAGGGTTTTGGCTTTGTGGAGCTGTGTATTGTGCTGGAAGAAATGGGCCGAGCCCTACTTTGTGCGCCCTTCTTTTCTGCCACGGCACTCGCGGCCACGGCTATTATCCACGCCGGTACGGAAGAACAAAAACTCGCCTTACTGCCCGGCATTGCCTCGGGCCAAACCCTCGCCACCCTCGCCTTTAGCGAGGCCAATCGCGATTGGCTGCCCGGCAATACGGAAACAAGTGCCACCCCCACTGGTGACAATAATAGCGGCAAGAGTGGCGACAACTATTTATTAAATGGCGAAAAAAGCTATGTTGTCGATGGCCATATTGCCGAGCTGTTAATTGTCGTCGCCCGCACACCCGGCACCACCGGCGACGAAGGTTTGTCACTATTTACCGTGCCCAGCGATGCAGCAGGGCTCAACCGCCGCTTATTAAAAAGCCTCGACCCAACGCGCAAGCTTGCCCACATCGAATTCAAGCAAACCCCGGCCACCCTACTCGGTGAATTAAATGCCGGTAACTCCACCCTGCCCCATATTCTCGATTTAGCGGCCGTCGCCCTGGCCAGTGAGATGGTCGGCGGCGCGCAAATGATGCTGCACTCGGCTCTCGAATACGCTCAATTACGCATGCAGTTTGGTCGCTTAATTGGCTCCTTTCAGGCGATTAAACACAAGTGCGCCGATATGTTGCTCGATGTTGAGCTGGCCAAATCAACAGCCTATTACGCGGCGGCTGCAGCGGCGGATAATGCTCCCGACCTGCCCGCCGTCGCCTCGCTCAGCAAGGCCTATGCCTCAGACACCTACATGAAGTCAGCCGCCGAATGCCTGCAAATTCACGGCGGTATTGGCTTCACCTGGGAAAACGACACCCATCTTTATTTTAAGCGGGCGAAAAGCTCCGAGGTCTTCCTCGGCGACCCCAACTATCACCGCGACCAAGTGGTCCTGCGCTGGGAGAACCAGGTATGAGCGAACAAACAGTCGAGTCAACAGAACAAAGCCTACGCACAGAAGTCCGCGCCTGGGTCGACGCCAACTGGAACCCCGACGCCAGTCTGCTGGACTGGCGCAATAAACTGATCGACTCCGGCTGGGGTTGTGCGGCATGGCCAGAAGAATGGCACGGGCGTGGATTGAGCATCGGCCTCGGTGATGCCGTCGATGACGAGCTGCGCAAAGCCGGTGCCGTGGGCGTTGCCAAAACCGGCGTCAGAATGCTCGCCGCCGCCACCATTCTCGAACACGGCGACGACATGCACAAAGCTAAATTTCTGCGCCGCCTGTTAACCGGCGAAGATACCTGGTGTCAGTTGTTCAGCGAACCGGGCAGCGGCTCCGACCTCGCCGGCCTCACCACCCGCGCCGATTTCGACGGCGAAAACTGGGTACTTAACGGCCAAAAGGTCTGGACCACCAGCGCCCACCACGCCCAATTCGGCATGGTGCTGACCCGCACCAACTGGGATGTCCCCAAGCACCAGGGCATGACCTACTTTCTTATCGACATGGAGCAGCCCGGTGTCGAGGTCAGGCCCCTCAAGCAAATGAATGGCCACGCCTCTTTTAACGAAATCTTTTTTACCGACGCCAAAATTGCCCCGGAATTTATGCTCAATAAAGAGGGCAAGGGCTGGAAAGTGGCGATGACCACCCTCGCCCACGAGCGCCGCCTGTCCGATGGTATTCGCTCCTGGGGGCGCGGCGAAAAGGGCAAAGGCCGTATTTATGAGGAATTAAAGATCGAAATCGCCAGTGTGATGGAGCCCTATAAATGGTATCCCCAGCGCGCTGGTCGCGTCGATTTATTAATCGAGCGCGCCAAAGCCACCGGTAAATACGACGACCCCACCGTGCGTCAGGCCATCGCTAAAGTCTTGATGATGGCCAAAGCGGCCGAGTGGACGGGCCGCCGCGTAAAAGCCGCCCACGCACTCGGTCGACCACCGGGGCCAGAGGGCTCGCTCGGCAAACTGGCCGGTAGCCAGGTCGCCCGCCTCGCCGCTCAGGCCCACACCCTCATTGCCGGCAACGACGCCATGCTGACGGGTGATGACGGCGCAATGGGTGGCATCATCAGTGAAATCCTGGTCTCAACACCCGCTGAGTCTATCGCCGGTGGCACCGATGAAATACAACGCAATATTATTGCCGAACGCAGCCTCGGTCTGCCCAAAGAGCCGCGCACCGATGTCGACCGGCCGTTTAGAGAGGTGCCGAGGAATACGATGAGTTGAGCCCGACGCAAATTGTAATCACTGATTCTTAGCTAAGAGTGGTCTATGCTGATGGTTAACTGGGGGTGTTGTGGATACCCCTGTTAACCCCTCAAAAACCCCGTTAGCATCGGGTAGTCGGAGTCATGACCAAAACATCACACTCCACCGTTCGCATCATCGATAGCCTGGCGGAAATCACCCGCCACCACGATCGAAATATTATTGAAAAAAGCCTGTTAAAAACGCTCAGCGACCTAATAGCGGGAAGCACGCGACTCTACCGGGTCATACAGACTGAAGACAATACCGATTTCAGTTTGCTCGCTTTTGCCGAAAATGGCCTGATCGATAGTCTAGCGAAATCGGAGCAAATCCCAGCCCCGAAGACCGATGCTCTGGAAGAAGTACTCGACACGGGTTATATGGTGTCGATACCCTGCGCAGCAGTGGAAAGTTCAAACGACAGCCCGGTCTTTGACAATATATACCCCACCTTTGATGGCGACGATGAAATCTTTGCTATTCTCATTCACAGGGGTGAACGACCCAATGCCTCCGAAGAACGTTTGGTACAGGGCATTCTTAAGGTCTATGCCAACTACCTGATTCTCATCGAAAAGACCAAACGCGACAAACTCACCGGTTTATTTAATCGTGAATCTCTCAATCACGAACTCAACAAAGTCCTGTTTTCGAGCCATGGCTCGCCCTTACATAGCAACATTCCAGACAATCGCAGAGCAGAGAACTCGGGATTAGCTTTTATCGCTCTCATCGATATCGATCACTTCAAGTCCGTCAACGATCACTATGGCCATTTGTTTGGTGACGAAATATTGATCATTATTTCTCGCCTCTTAGCGGAAACTTTTTCTCGCCAGGATGACATGGTGTTTCGCTATGGCGGCGAAGAGTTTGTCACCATCGTCAACACGACGAATCGTGAGGGTGCCGGCCAAATTTTTGAGCGCCTGCGCCAAAAGATAGAAGGTTTCGACTTTCCCCAAATTGAGCGGCTCACCATTAGCATTGGCTATTCTATTGTCAAACAGCAACAGACGGCGGCAGATCTGCTGGGTGAGGCGGACCAGGCGCTCTACTATGCAAAGGAAAATGGCCGCAATGTCATTCACTGCTACGAAGATCTAGTGGTGCAGGGTTTAGTCGCTAGCAAAGAAAATATTCATTACGGCGAAGTAAAATTGTTTTAGTCGCTATTTTTTTCGAGTCTAGAGTTAGCCCAATATTTACTCATCCATCAAACCCTCCTCCCCGTATTGATTGGCAGGCCCCGGTCCATCCTCACCCAGGCGACCCTGCTCACCGAAATGGCCCTTGCCGGGCACATAATTAAATTCAACGCGAATACCGTCCGGGTCTTCAAATAGAAAGGAATAATAACCGGGGGCGAAACGCGAGCCTTCCTCGGGAGGGTGAATAATAGGGGCATTAAGCTGGGTATCGACAAATTGATAAATACTGTCGACATCTTCTTTGCTGCGCGCACGAAAGCAAAAGTGGTGGAGGCCGCTAGAGTCCTGGTCGAAGTGTTTAGCCGAGCCCCCCTCGGGTGCTACCCGCACCAAAATACCGGTGCGGCTGCCAATGCAATACACCGTATCGTCATTGCGAATCAGGGTTTTCATTTCGAGAAAATGACACAGCACTTCCCAGAAAGGCAGGCAGCGCTCACCGTCATTCACGGTCAATTGAATATGCGCGATGCCATTGACTTCGATACCCATGATTTCATCCCTTGATTGCCAGTTTGTTCCCCCAGTTTAGACCAAACTGTTTAACTTACATCTCGGGGTCTTGCTGAAATTCCACCGTATTACCCGCCGGGTCAGCGGCAAAAATAAACTGATCCATGCGCTGATAATCGATGCCTTCACTGGTCAGCTGGGTCTCCACCGCTTCAATATCTTCCACATAAAAAGCGGTGTGCGGGCCCATGGGGTCGAGGGGTTTGCCGGCTAATTCGGGCAGCACCTTACGCTCGCCACTGGAGTCATCACATTGAATAACGTGCACCTGACCATTGGGGAACTGCATCCAGAAACCGGGGATCAACGCCGCCAGTTGTTCTGGAATATCCCGGTCAACGGTATTCACCCCCAGCACGTCAACGTAGAAGCGGCGCATGGCGTCAACCTCAACACGGCAACCGAGGGCGGAGTGGTTTAAGCGGGTGATTTTTATCATCGTCAATGTCCTTCTATTTATACATTATTGATAGATTATGCGGCCATATTACCGCAAAGGCTTTGTAGCCTATAATCCCCCGCTGAATAAATAATAAAGGAAGCCACTATGGGTTCTCTAGGAATCATCGCCAACCCCATGTCGGGCCGCGACAGTCGTCGACTCACGGCTCGCGCCGAGTCTGTCAGCCACGAAAGCAAGCGCAATCAAATCAGCCGCATTGTGGTGGGTGCCGTCGCCACCGGCTGCACTCGCATACTGGCACCCTACGACACCCGCCGGCTGGTGCTGGGCGCGCTGGAAAATATGAACATCGGCGCTGAGGTTGAAGAGATTAAATGCCCCATCACCCACTCGGCGGAAGACACCCGCCAGGCGGTGCGCGAAATGAAAAAACGCGGCTGCGATGTCATTATTGTTATGGGCGGCGACGGCACCAGTCGTATCGTCACCCAGGTTTGGCAAGACGTGGTGATGATGCCCCTCTCGACCGGCACCAACAATGTCTTCCCCCAATGGATAGAACCCACCATCGCCGGCATGGCCGCCGGGCTGGTGGCCAGTGGCAAATTGCCGAAAGAGGAAACCACCGACCGCGCCAAGCTTATTTCTGTGGCCCTTGAAAACGGCGAAAAAGATATTGCTCTGGTCGATGCTCTGTTTTTACAGGGCGACAGAATCGGCAACCTCGGCCCCTTTGAACCCGAGTTTATGAAAACCCTGGTACTGACCCGCGCCGAACCCAATGCCGTGGGCATGTCGCCCCTCGGCGGCCTGCTCTGCCCCGCCAGTGCCAGCGACGACTTTGGTGTCCGCGTCGACTTTTGTGGCCACAACGAAGGCGGCCGCCTGCTACGCGCCCCCGTGTCACCCGGCCTGTTTCGCTCGGCCCACATTCTCAGCGCCGAGCGCCTGCCTCTGGATGAAGGCACGGCAATACACGGCCCCGGTATTATCGCCTACGATGGCGACCGCGAGCGCAAACTGGCCGCTGGTGAAAGCGCGACAATCACCGTTGAGCGTAACGGCCCCTGGGTGATCAACCCCCAACGCACCCTGCAATTAGCGGCCGAGCGCCAGCTGATGGCCGACTTACCCCCGTGGGTCGACCCCTTCGATGGTGCCATCGGTGGTGGCTGCTGTGGCTGTGCCAATAACCTGGGGCATTTAATAGCACCGGACGACTAGCCGGGCCGGCCAACCAGAACGCCATGACCTCACCCTTCATTAATAAACCTCCGATAGAGCCGCTTCATGCCTGACGCTTCGCCCGAAATGACACCTGCAGAGAATACTGCCACCTCTAATATTCGCTGGTACGGGCTGGTCGGCGGCCCCCTGCTCGCCCTGCTAATGGCTTTCATGGTGCCCGAGCAGAGTCTCCAGCCCAATGGCGACACACTGGTACTGGGCATGGCCGGCAAGGTCACCGCCGGGCTGGCAGTCTGGATGGCCGTGTGGTGGTTAAGTGAAGCGATTTCTATTTACGCCACCGCCCTCCTACCCCTGGCCGTATTACCCCTCACCGGCGCGCAATCGATTAAAGCCTCGGCGGGTGCCTACGCCCACCCCTTAATCTTTCTTTTTCTTGGCGGCTTTATTCTCGCCCTGGCCTTAGAGCGCTGGCACTTACACAAGCGCTTTGCCCTGTTTGTGCTGCGGCTCGTGGGCACTTCGCCACGCCGCCTGGTGGGCGGTTTTATGATCTCCGCCGCCGTGATGAGCATGTGGATCACCAACACCGCCACCACCATTGTCATGCTGCCCATCGCCCTCAGTGTCATCGCTATGGAGAGCGACGACTCGCCCCACAAGCAGCGCTTCGCTATCTGCCTGTTATTGGGCATCGCCTATGCAGCATCCATCGGCGGCATCGGCACCATCGTCGGCACCACCCCAAATATGTTCGCGGTTTCTTTTATCGAAAATGAACTGGGGCAAACCATCAGCTTTGCCGAATGGATGATGATCGGCGTACCACTGGTAGTGGTCTTCGTCCCTATCGTCTGGCTGTTGATGACCCGCTTTATCTTTCGCCTGCCCGCCAGCAGTGTCGACAGTGACTACAATCTTGATACCAGCGCCGACCCCTGGAATCGTGGCTCGGTGTTTACCCTTATTATTTTTTCCCTCACCGCCTTTGGCTGGATGGCCCGCCCCCTGCTCGTTAAGCTACCGGGCCTGACCCATCTCAGCGATGCCGGCATCGCCATCGGCGCAGCATTACTGTTATTCGCCATCCCCGAGAATATCAAACAAAAACGTTTTCTAATGGACTGGGAAACCGCCATTAAAGTCCCCTGGGGCGTACTCCTCATTCTCGGCGGCGGACTCTGCCTGGCCGGTGCCATTCGCGCCAACGGCGTCGCCGAACTGCTCGCGGTTCAATTGGTCGCCATCGGCGAAGTACCGCCATTAGTGATGACCTTGATGATCGTCAGCCTAATGATCTTCCTCACCGAACTCACCAGCAACGTCGCCACCACCACCGCACTGATACCCATCGTCGCCGTCATTGCCACCGCACTGGGTATCGAGCCCTTAAAACTCGTCATCCCCGCCACGATGGCCGCCAGCTGCGCCTTTATGCTGCCCGCCGCCACACCCCCCAATGCCATTGTTTTTGGTTCAGGCATGATTCGCATACCGACCATGGCCAAGGCGGGAATATGGCTTAATTTCGCGGGTATTATTACGGTGACGCTGGTGTGTCACTTTATGCTGGATATTGTTTTGGCACGGCTTTAGTAGTCCGCCTACTGAAACAAAATAGAGCCTCAGGTAAAACGCTAAAGACATCAAAGTTATGGTAAACAGCATTCAGATAAGCAAGAGGCAGGAATTGACAAACGTCCGCTGGCTATTCTGGAATTTGATTGCTTTTTAAAGTTTGCATTTCATTATCAACGCCTTCATTTACATCATAAAAAGAAGAGTTAACGACCTCCCTACCTTCAGAAAATATTGTTGGAATTAACGACTCTTCTGAATCCTTTTCTTTAATTTTTGGTGCCTGAGCAATCCATTTTGTTAACAGCTGACCTGCATCGTGATAGTGTAAACCTCCCCTTTTTAGTGGCGTCCTAAATTAGAGTTTTCCCGCAGCTCA
>ERZ1027208.122-NODE-122-length-40301-cov-16.405456_pt1 | contig 40301 bp, 39 predicted proteins | sample MGYA00520867_ERZ1027208 | MGnify/ENA primary metagenome ERZ1027208 (study PRJEB33311, sample SAMEA4378413) | marine metagenome | biome: Marine biome; feature: Fjord; material: Water | collected 2014-07-20T08:00:00Z/2014-07-... | depth 75 m ...
CATTTCAAATACACCTTATAATATAAACAGAAAGTATTCACACAATCTGCTTGAGTTCGATCACGAACTTTATGCTCTGAATTCATCACTGTAAAACAGCCAAAGAGAGTGACCATGTACCCACTACCTAATCGAATCATACATTGGCTAACATTGGTATTAGTGATCGCTGCCTTTGCTAGCATTGAACTGAGAGAGTTATTTGAGAAAGGTACTGAAAATCGAGAGCTGTTTAAGTTTGTCCATTTTCAAATTGGTGCCATGTTATTTGTATTAACCCTAATGCGATTAATCAATACAAAACTCAATCCTGCGCCAGCAATGGTCCAAATGGACAAGCTAAAAACACTCGCCGCCCAAGGCATGCATCTAGCGCTTATTGGCTGTTTGATTATGATGCCGGTGCTGGGAATTTCGGTATTGATTGCTGAGGCGAAAGATGTGACCGTACTCGGTTTTGAACTGCCCCACTTAATGGCAAAAAACAAAGACACCGCTCACTTTATAGAAGACATTCATGAAACCTTAGGCAGCATCTTTATGTTGCTTATTTTTGTACACGCCGCCGCGGCTATTTGGCACCATCGCATTGTGAAAGATGACACACTGAAAAAGATGCTAGGCAATGGATAATGCCACAATAACAGGCTATTTATGATGCCCATACACCGAGCATTATTTTTCATGACCACTAATGGTTATGTGACCCGATTCACATAACCATTATCTTTACTTTTCACTCGATGACAATCCACCGTTTAATCATCATACCTTTGACTTATTTTTTAGCTTTATCTCGGCTGTTTGATTTCAAGCACTAAAACTGTCATTTTCCAGTGGCCTACTTACCATGATTATATTTGGAGTAGGAACATGTCTGATTTTATAAGCATTGAAATTGAAGGTGTCACAGCTGATATAAACGTGATTTCGATCACTGGAAATGAGCGAATATCAAATGACTATGGGTTTTCGTTACTGGTCAACACTCCCATAAACAACCCATTAAATTTACAAGAGTGCTTAAAACAAACCATTACTCTAAACTACAATAAACAAGGTGATACCGGTTCAACTATCGATGCACACAATGGTTCAAGCTCGGGGATTATTACCAGCATTCAGCGAGTATTTAGCAGTAACCCGCACAGCTTTAAATTTAAAATTGAATGCCACTCACCGGTAGAAATATTAAAAACGGTCATCCGCTCAAATGTGTTTATCGATTACAGCCCAGTAGAAGTGATCAGCGAAATACTGAATGAATATTTACACATAAACTTTCATATTAGTTGCTTTGATTCTCTGCCCAAAAAAGCCTTCATACATCAATATAAAGAATCCGACTTTAACTTTATCGGTAGGTTGTGTGAACATTGGGGCATTCATTATTATTTTGATATTGACCAAGACAACACCCTAATATTTGCCGATGACAAACATTATCAACAATCAAATAAAACCCTGCGATTTTTAGAAAATCCAAGCCCAGAACAAACATTTAATGCCGTTACCGCGCTAAACATGCAAGAAAGCCCTGTTATTAACCATGTAATTGTTGAAGGTCGAAACCCAGAGCAAGATAGCCACATTATCTCAGTTGAATTTGGTGACAGAAACATCGACACACCACCCTTAAAATTCAGCGGCATAGGCATCGACAATGAAGACGAAGCCATAATAATCGCTCAACGCCGACATGAACTACAATTGTGTCAAAACGTTACATACACAGGATCATCTACCGCACAAGGGATCAAACCTGGGTTTATACTTAATATTGAATTAAGCGGTCAACAAGACATGCTTGAACTGTTGGTATTAACGGTTAATTATCAAGTCAATAATTTAAAGCTAGCAAGTGATCCCAATGCCGTTGAGTACATATTGCATTTTACTGCCATACCCGCTGATGTAATGTTCAGACCTAAATTGATCACACCAAAACCCACCGCAATTTCGTCCTCGGCACGGGTGCATTCCAGTTCTGATAGTTCATCACTCGCTCACCGAGATGCTTTGGGCCGTTACAAAGTGATATTTGATTACATTGAATCAAAAAGAGTGTCTCATTGGATTCGTAAAAGCCAATCCGCAGCCAAAGACAATCATCTTGATGTGCCCTTACTGCCAGATACCGAAGTTCAAATAGCGTATTTAGGGGGCAATCCGGACCTACCCTATATCAGTTGCGCCTTAGAAAATTCTCAATCAACCCAGATAACCAGTAATAACCAACGCCCCTATACAACAAGCTTACATACCAGCGGAATTCTCAGCTTAGAAGCCGGTCGCTCATTAAGCGCCAGCTATCGCGCGCCCATGAATCAGTTTAGCGCAACTAACCCTGCAACCATTGCCAACACCGTTACTCCAACATCAGCAACCGCCACCATTACCGAATATAATCGCCTAGATAATAACGGAAAAGCGCTTGCAAATGACGAGCGACTAGCCAGTGACCAAACTGACTACAACGTAGAATCCTACCAAGGGCAAGTCTATAAAGTACAAGACACCGTGAGCTTTTACCTAGGAGATAATCCAACTTATTATTTTGGTCAGCAGTACCGCGAAGTGCATATGAAGACCCCTAATGAAAAAAGTGTAAAAACAACTAATCCATTTACCTTTTCAAATCATCACTTCATGCAGGATGATAAAACTCATCTTAACATCGCAAGTAGCCTAGCATCTGACCGACAAGTGGGCATGGTCAGGAAACTATTTGGTAATCGATACAATTATCATAATGGGCATATCGTTACCGTAAGGGAAAGTGATACTGGCCCCCATAAAACTTTAAATTATGGTGCACGCTACATAGAGCACATTATTGATAAAGGTAATCGAGCAACGGATGATATAGCTCAGGGATTCCCACTAAATAAGCAGCCTACAGAAAACGATTACATCGTTAGGAATCACCATAAACAATACAAAATTAATCATGAAGAAACCGTCACCGTGCAGAATGGTAATACCTACATAGAACGCATAGGTGATACAGATCGGGTACAAAGTGGGGGCGCGAGTAAAGTTACCATTACAGGTACTACCCGAGAAAAGTCTATAAAGATATCAGGAGACTCCACAAAAAAAATCACAGCTGCAAACATCAATACAACACTCAATACTAGCGTTCTTCATAAGGTGCTTAACGGCAATAAACGAAACGAAATCATAGGTTCAGACAACAGTTTAATTGTTGGTACAAAATCAACCTTGGTTGTTGGTCCCGTTGAAACAATTGAAGCACTCACCTCATCTAAGCTTATTATCGCGGCAAAATTAGAAACGGTCTTAGGCGCAAAAGTAGAAGCGATTGTAGGACCTACTGTTAAGTGGTCATTAAAGCCAGAGTTAAAATATGGTGCTGGAAAAATAAAAAAAGAAGGGTTTTCATTATCTGACGCAGAAGTAGCCATAAATAATGTAAAGGCCGATATTAATGCTACCAGAGTGAGCATCACCAACGCCTTAATCACAATGATTGGCTAGTTATTAAGATTTGTTATTTAAAATAAATCATAAAAATATAAAGCAGAAAATGTAGCTGGTCAGCGGTCTCCTAGCCAGTCTACATCTATTCTTGTTTGGTTTTTAAAAATCAACCCGCTCTCATTGATAAAATAGCTTCTATATCAAGCGATTCACGATAAAGCGTAAACTCTTTATCTTTGGCTTGTATGGCAATAATCGACATTCTGTCGGCTAGCTCATTACCTTCTACACCCACATGACCATTCACATGAAGGACCTGAATTTTATCTTTTAACAACTGGTGAAGCGCAAACATCTCTTTAATCAATTCTAAGTTCTTGATCTCTCCGCCTTTCTTTTTCCAACCGCTTTTTTCCCAGTTAACCGCCCATTGAGTCACGCACTGAATGGAATATTTTGAATCACAAAAAATGGCCACCGACGATGATTTTTCAACTTCTGCTTGCGCCATAATCATGGCTTGATGCAGTGCATTAAGCTCGGCCGTGTTATTGGTGCCATTGGCATCATATAAGCCATACCAAAGCTCATCGACCACATCGTTACGGTATACAGCCACACCCGAACCGGCTTCACCTGGGTTTGGCTCGCAGCCGCCATCGGTGAATATTTTGGTATCAATTGCCATCTCAGCTATTTCAGCCGCGGTATAGGTTTTAACGGTTTGTGCCGTAGATTTTTTCTTAGGAGTAGATGTACTTGATGCACTTGGTTTTGCTGCACTACCAGATCCAGCTCCCTGGCCATTAAACGCAGCCTCGGCTTCAGCCTGTGTTGGAAACGACTTGTATTTTGCTCCGTTGAACTTATCTACCTGCTTTTTACAGGTCGTCCAGTCGGTGAAAATTCCGGTCTCTCTACCCTGCCATACTACGTAAAACTTTTTAGCCATTTTGTTACCTGATGTTCTTGTCTGCGCTTAACTTCGACATAATCTATAAATGAATATGACATATTAACGCGGTTTACGACTGTTTAATAATGCCTTAAGACGCTTCGTTTCCAGCATCTCTTTTTAAACACCGGCCTCTTGGCTCGTTGCCTTCATGTAATACGGTTTCTGAGTGTAAAAATTGTGCGGCATCCGCCGAGTCTTTTACTTTACTGGCACTGCGCTCTAACATTTCAGATTCAAATGCGGTTAATACGCTTTCTCTTATTCCTACCTCTCGCCATTGAGATGAAGGTCTGCATGCACGCTTGATCTCTCTTGCAAGTGCTAACGCATCTAACAAAGCTTGATTGGCCCCTTGGCCTTTGAATGGGCTCATGGGATGGGCGGCATCACCCAGTAATGTTGCTTGCACGCCCTTGTTTAATGTGTCTGAATTCCAATACTCAGGCTCTAACAAAGCCCTGTCATACACGGGGTAACCGGTTATCTGCGCTTGATCCGTTGCAGCCAATATTTGAGGAATCGGATCGTGCCACATGCATCGATTTATCGCTTCTTCTTTCAAGGCTTCTCGACCTTTTGTACTTAATACCTTGGCATCGTCTTCTGGCATGGGAAAGCTCAGCTGCCACATAACCGAGTGTGCATCATAAGGCATAATGTAGATGCGCTCGTTACCATTGGCTGTTTGAAAAACTGTTTTTGAATCCAGTAAAGTTCGATCAACACCTGCAATATCGTTTAACGGACAAATGCCCAAAATAACAATGCAATCTAGATATCGTAACGGTGAAGCCTTTTCACCCATTAACAAATTGCGCACGGTACTGCGAATACCATCAGCGCCCACAATCAGATCGGCCTTACTGTGTATGATCTCATTCTCGGCTTCAACCTGAAAACTCAGTTGCAAAGCTTTATCTTTGATCTTGCCTGTCGCGCTTGTATCACTTTTTTCAAAACCCACTAACTGATGCCCCCACTTAACGGCATCATGACCGCCTAACTGCTCAAGCAAAGCCAAACGCAGTGCTTGCCTAGCGATGTGCACATTGGTGCGCTTTGGTGCTTCTTTAATAATTGAAGGGTCTAAATCTTTCACGCCCCAATCCGCAATTACTTTCCCATCCGTTGTATGAACCACATGTCTTGTAGAGATGACTCCCTGCTCTAGATCAAGCACACCCAAGCCTGAAATGGCCTGACTGGCTTGCTGCAGCGTTAGCCCATAACCCTGTGATCGTGCTTCAAAACCAGTATCCCGTTCATACAAGGTAAACGGAATACCCCGGTGTAAACAGGCAACGGCCAGTGCCACGCCACCGATGCCAGCGCCAATAATGGCTATATGTGGGTAATATTGTTGTTCAGATTGCTTGGGGGGCTCTTGATTAGCTTGGATAACAGACTGCTTAGTGAGGTCAAACAAGCCTGACCCTGTGCAGTTTGCGCAGGTATCAAGGTGGCCTTTGGGGCGAATAGGTACAGGCCCTTCGCCATTGGATTTCTCAAACTGTTCTAACTCTCGTTGATAGCGGAGTTTGACCTTTTTACGAATGCCCTTATTGATTTTTCCGCGACCCTGACACGTTGGGCAAATGGTCCAGTGGATTGTATTTTTTTTCATCCCCCACCTTCCCTTTATTTAAAATATTTAGGCATTGTTAACTAATTTTAAGATTTTTTTCTTATTATAACCGTGTTTCACCACGTCATTAATAATCAATACAGGCACACCTTTACCGCCCACTTCTTTATGCCATTCTTTACCCACATCTGATACTTCTATGTCGTATTCGATGTAATGTACGTGATTACTTTTCAGCAAGTCTCTTGTTTTATTACACCAACCGCACCAAGATTTAGAGAAGAAAATAACGGGGTTTTCTTCAGATATGGCTGGTTTCGAAATACTGGCATGTTCACTTTGGGCATTGCCATTAAAATAGGTATAAATGCCATCCCATTTCTGAAAGACAATGAGAGCAAACATAATAATTAGGAAATTCTTTTTTGTGATCATAGTTTGTTTCTTGTTTTAGTTTTAACGCCGTTATCAATTGCCGGCGGTGGTCAATTGGAGCGCTTTTCTAGTTTTGAGAAACAGTCATATTTGAGCCAAAACCTGTGTAAGCCCCATCATATGTATTAGCCCTAAAGCTAAACAAATACCTGAACTCCACAACCAAAATTCAGGTGTTCTCCCCAGCGGATTAGTGTAAAGGAAAAAGCCTGCTACACCTCTGAGTAAATAGATTGCGGTAACGGCGGATAATACCCAGCGCAGTAAAGGCAACTGGCTAATCACCCCAGCGCCAGATAGTGCATAAATAGACCATATTGCAAAAACTAATACGATAAAGGATGTAATGATCGTCGGTTGAACGCTACCTCTTTCTGCAAGCGTTGCCATTTTCTCTCCAGCCCCCATAAAGCGATACCATGTTGCACCAAAATATATGCAGCCAATATGCAAAACAGCAACAATTGCACTTAGAGCAGCACCGATACATAAATATAAATTCACGCTCATGAGATCTCCTAGAAAACTAACGCTTGCAAGCACAGGCGAGCGAAGAATGAGCGAGTCCAGCACAGCTCGCTGTGCGGTTGTGCCTTGCTTTGTTATGCATTTTATTTAATTTCAGCTTTAATCACATTATTGTACAAAACCTTTACAGAAGAGTCTGTTGTTAGTAAGTCTGCATTATCAGCCCCATACTGAGTCTACTAATTTAATCCCTATTGGGAGGTCTATCTCTCTTCTTAAGTCGAGACCATAATCACAAGTAGCCCCGCAATTTGTACGGTAAAGACGATAGGTACCAAGTTCGCTTTTGGCCTGTTTTAAATACTCTAGGCTTGCATCCTCACCGTTTTCAAGAGCATCCTGTGCCCCCATGAATGCAAACATTCCTAATATAAATGCAGGTATAGCAATTAGAATTGAGCACAATATTCCTGATATTTTCATCGCATTATTAGTTAATAGCGATGAGGCCAAAAATGCAGATATAGGTAGGGAAAAGCACAAGAATGAATACACCAAATAATTCAACGGAATATAGTCAAACCTGATTTGGTAGGGCCAACCAATCCAGTTAAAAAGAACAATAGAAAGAAGTGCAATAAATATAATATTCGCAGTTTTGTTCAATTCAACATCCATTATGCATAACGCTTGCCAGCAGGGGCAAAGAATTTTCCCCTCTGGCTGGCTTTGTTATAACTTTACTTAAATTTAATTATTGTGGCTTTTTTATAAACGCCAGTCGAACTTGCTTCCCAAGCAAGCAAGCCATTGCCTCCACTAGAGCAAACATCAGAAGAAGAAAGCTCTTTCAATTCACGAAGGCTTGAAGGCCCACCCGTAGAGAGGTCCCAATACCCAGTATTAAATTCTACTAAACCGAGCTCTTCAAATTCCTTATTTGGATTTGTAGTATGTACAGTGAACTCACACCCTTGTGAATTTGGCTGATATTCATTAAATCCAGTTTTGGTATACATGACACTTGAGCATGCTGTTAATGATAGGAGTGCAAGTGATATTACTAATTTTTTCATAATTTAAAATCTATCTAATGAGTTATAACATTTTAATCGTAGGCATGCGCGTTTTTGCAGTTTTGAAAATGGAAAGGAGGTCGCCTGAAAGGTACGCCATTCCTAGGCTGTAGATCAAAATCCATTTACATTTCACAAGGCTAATAGTTAAACCACAGCGCATGCGCGGTATTGCCTAAATTGCACTATCTATTAGAACGCGGTATTTAGGATCAGTTTCTATAAGCCATTGATTTTGCATGATAAATTTTTCATGTTCCAGTAAAAATGCGTACGCCCTTCTGGCTTTCTGACAAAAACACGCACGATTTCACCGTTTTAGTGAAAATATACTGTTTATCTATGGCTTTCCCCCTTCCTATGGAATCTTTAGAGGCTAATAGAAATGAACTAAGCTCTCTTTCACTGATCTACCTTTTAAAGCCGCAGGGAGTATTTATGCAAACATCATTTCTCTCGTATGTTCATTCTCGATATCCTCTTTTATTAAGAAACGTATTTACCAGTTTTTTAGCCCTGCAATTTTCCATTGGTGCTATGGCTCAGGAAAATCGAAACGGTTTTATTATTGAAAATCCCTTGGTACCCATTGATCAAATTCAACATGGTGGGCCACCCAAAGATGGTATTCCTGCTTTAGATAACCCTGTTTCTGTTCATGCTGCCGATTCAGCTCAACTGGAACCGTTCGATCGGGTACTTGGCCTGGTGTATAACGGCGAGATTAAGGCCTACCCTATTCGTATTTTGGATCATCATGAAATTGTGAATGATCAGTTTGGAAGTAAGAATGTGGTTATCAGCTTTTGCCCATTATGTGGCACAGGCATGGGGTTTGATGCCAATATTAGGGGGCCAGACTCTGTCTATAAAATTTTAGATTTCGGTGTATCAGGCTTGCTGTATAACAGCGATGTATTGATGTACGACCGACAAACGCAATCTCTTTGGTCTCAAATAGATCAACAAGCCATTAGTGGCCCCATGAAAGGCAGCATATTAAGCCCCCTTCCTATTGAACACACCACATGGGCCGATTGGTATAAGCGCTACCCTGACAGCAAGGTGCTGTCATTTGATACTGGCCATGCCAGAAACTATCAGGTTTCGCCATACGCAGGTTATGAAAACAGCGAGACCCTTTATTTTCCAGTGAGCCATCAAGACAAACGCTACCATCCTAAAGAAGTAACATTGGGCATTGAAGTTAATGGCGTATTTAAAGCGTATCCGTTTAGTGAGCTGGCTAGGGTCACTTCACCTTTAAAAGATACGGTGAACAATTTTCCACTGGTGATTCATTTTAATATGGAGACCTTGTCTGGCCGGGTCGAAACGATAAAGGGGAAACCCTACCCTGTATTATCGGCTTATTGGTTTGCTTGGTTTGCGTTTCACCCAGAGGCAGGCGTGTACAAGGCTAAGTAGGCTTATTTTTTGATCCCTATTGTTCTGAATATTCCGACTATCTTTCTCAGATTTCAATGGCGCTATTTGCTATAATCGCCGCAATTATAGGCTGTAAGCCTACTCAACTGATTTAAGCCCCATCACCTACGAGACTGCACTATGCATCCTGCTGAATTTAAAACCTTAAGAGAGGCTGTTGGCCTTTCAATTTCGACCTTGGTAAAAGTGATTGATGTGGATGAACGTTCAATCAGAAAGTGGGAGTCCGGTAAAAAGAAGCTACCTGCGGATGTAATTGAATCATTAGTTGGCATTGATCAACTGATTACAGATACTACTGAGCGTGCTTTTGTCGAGTTCCAAAAAGATCCAAAAGACAGCGTTGTATTAGAACGCTACATTGAAGAAGAAGACTACCTAAACGCCCACCCAGAATTTGAAGGCTTGCCGATCACCACTTACAGCGTGGTGCTGTTTCGCCTAAGACAAAAATACATGGATTTAGGCATTCCTGTTTCGATTGAATACGTTTAAATACTTAACATGATGAGCTTGTTAACCTACCGACAATGGGATGCCATTGCTGACAGCTATATTCCTTTAATGGCGGTTTTGTCTTTGATACATGTGGTGCATGTTTTTTTAAGTGGCTCATCTTTTTCAAAGGTGGTGTCGTGGGCAAACGTTAAATCTCTGTTTGTTCGTGTACTGACTATTACGGCCTGTACCGCCTGGGTGTATGGGTTGATGTATTTAGATAAGCATTTAAATATATGGCCATCTTTAAGCATTAATAATCAGGTTTTAGATTACAGCACCCATACCGCCTTAGCGTTAGTGTTTAGCTCTTACTTGTTTTGCGCGAATTTGAAGCGACACCCTGCACGGGCTTATTTGTCATTGGTTTCTATGGGGTTGTATTTATTATTAATGAAATATCAAAACTACCATACGTTTGCCGACATGCTGACCACTACGGTTGTGGTTTTACCGCCCATGTATTTATTGTTAAACCGCATGAGTAAACGACATTGTTAAGCAATGTCTTTCACAGTAAATAACTAAACGCCTATTTAATTAGAATGAAACTTAGTAATCGCCTAACCGCTCTTTGCCAAAGCATTGATAGCAACGCATTCCCACAAATTTGGGATTGCTGTTGCGACCATGGCTATTTGGGCCGCCAGCTTATGCTTGATCATCCTGAAAGTCATATTCACTTTGTGGATGTGGTGCCTCATTTAATTGATCAAGTAACGGTCGATTTAAATAATCAGCCTTTAAATAACTGGGCCGTGCACTGCCTTGATGCGGCCGCGATTCAACTAGACCCGTCACAAAACCACCTTGTGTTGATTGCTGGCGTGGGTGGTGATTTACTTATTGAAATGGTGAATAGCATTGTTAGCCATCATTCTGAATTGATGCTAAATAGAAAGCTGGATTTTATTTTGTGTCCCGTGCGTCAATTACACAAGGTACGTACAGGGCTAAACGCCTTAAAATTGGGTTTGGTTTCAGAACAGATAGTTGAAGAAAATAATCTATTTTATGAAGTCATTCATGTGAGTAACCAGTCAGATAAAGCGGTGAGTCTTGTGGGTGAAGCTATGTGGGATTTATCGAACCCTGCCCATGTAAGCTATCAGCAAACTATGATTCGGCATTTTGAAAAACAGCCCAGTGATGTGGCTAAACAACTATTGGCCTTGTATCAGGGAATATTGTAAGGTTTTATTGCTGTCATCTTGTTTACATGCTGACTGTGATCGCGCACAAAGTGCGCTCGTACGAGGTTGCCCTGCGACCGATAAAGCTGATTTTAATTCCGAACATGGATACCAGATAGCTCGTTCCTCACTTCTGGTATGACGGGGATTAATTAGTTTCCTAGTTTTATTTATGGGGTTACTCCTGCGAGCAATTAAATTTACATAGTTACTGCAGAGCACCCGTACGAGGTTGCCCCCGCAGCCGATAAAGCTGGTTTTAATTCCGAACATGAGTACAAGATAGCTCGTTCCTCACTTCTGGAATGACAGGCATTAATTAGTTTCCTAATTTTATTTATGTGGTTACTCCAGCGACCAATTAAATTTACATGGTTACTGCGGAGAACCCGTACGAGGTTGCCCCCGCGACCGATAAAGCTGATTTTAATTCCGAACATGGATACCAGATAGCTCGTTCCTCACTTCTGGTATGACGGGGATTAATTAGTTTCCTAATTTTATTTATGTAGTTACTCTTGCGACTGAATAAATTTACATAGTTACTGCGGAGCACCCGTACGAGGTTGCCCCCGCGGCCGATAAAAACTAACAAACTAGTTTGTGATCGCACACACAGTGCCCTCGTACGGAATTATCATTCACGTATTCAGTTACTGGACCGGATAAAATTAGCCAAACCGCCTGACTCTTATTATGCTAATGTAAAATTAAGAAAATTAAATATGGGCCCAGCCCTAACAAGGTATGCAGATGACACCTAATGACATTATATCGTTTTGGTTTGAAGAGATTGAACAATCTAAATGGTTTATGAAAGACCTAGAATTTGATCAGCTGCTAATTAAACGATTTTTTGATATCCACCAGCAAGCCAGTGCTTGTGAATTATATGAATGGCGTACGACGGCTAAGGGTTGCCTGGCCGAGGTGATAATTCTGGATCAGTTTTCTCGTAACATGTTTCGCGACAAGCCTGCTGCGTTTGCATCCGATCCATTGGCTTTAGCGTTAGCCCAGCAAGCCATTGCACAGGGTAAAGATAAAGAGCTGTCCGCCATAGAGCGTACATTTTTGTATATGCCGTTTATGCACAGCGAATCGCTTATTGTGCACGATGTGGCTGTGCAGTTATTTACTGAGAATGGTATTCAAGGCAATTTGGATTTTGAAATTAAACATCGCGACATTATTGAGAAGTACGGCCGCTACCCTCATCGTAATGCTATTTTAGGGCGCGCTTCTAGCCCTGAAGAAACTGCATTTTTAGAACAGCCAGGGTCTTCTTTTTAAGGACATGCTTCATTTTTATTTTATCGACCCATTGCATCCTTCGACGGGTGTTCGTACCTCTCTCATTAACTTGATCCTGCGTTACTCTACTTTGCTACATCCATGTAGCGATGCTCAGGACGAACGGTTTAGGTTTCAATAGGCTTCTCCCCCACTCAGCAACTTGCTCCTGCGTCCGTTCGCACTGAGCCGACGCGCAGTGGCGAATAGTCGAAGTGTGGTTTACTAGCCTTATAAGTAACCCCCTCACACCTAGCCAAATTCCAAGCATAAAAAAAGTGGACAACCTAGGGCTGCCCACTTTTTGTAACAATTCATCGCTAATGCATGAATGTTATGACCTGATGATTACGATGTGAATACTAAAAACTCAGCATCGTAGGTCAAAACACCTTCGCCCAATACATCTTCGATTGGCGTTTTATCCACTTCGTCCATGTAGTCTTCGTAGGCTGCGAATTCGATGACTAGATCGCCATTTTCTTCTTCGATGAATACATCTTTACGCTTTTTAAAGGCGCTTTTAATGGCTTTTTTCTGGTTATTTGTAACCGATATTTCTTGAACGCTCATAATTATTTCCTATGCCTGCTTTTCTTCAGCTTTTTTCACACGGATGACACTGCCCGCTACATCGATGTTATTTAAGTTTTTAATGGCTGCTTTTGCATCCCCAGCTTTAGGCATTTCTACAAAGCCAAAGCCTTTCGATTCACCCGTTTTTGCATCCATCACCAAAGCGCATGATTGAACCGCACCATAGCGGCTAAATAGCTCACAAAGTTCATCTTCTGTGGTGGTACGAGCAAGGTTGCGAACGAGTACTTTCATTTAGGATCCCAAAGCGTGTCACATATACGTGATAGATAAAGGTATTTTAGCAGGTATGACGTGCGAGCCCTATAAAAAAAACTCGTGATTTACGGGATAAGCCCTTAACTAGGGCCTGAAGCCCCTTTAGACAGCGTCTGCCACGAATGTTCGCATAAGCAGGTGCTGCATTTTCTCGATGTACTGAGCATTGCTCCAACCGCATTCTTTGGTCAACTGCTCCCAATTGTTTACCGAGATCATGGTCCAGAATACGCTGATCGCATCTTCTTCCGTCCATTCTGGGGCCAACTTACCCTCTTGCTTTAGGCTGGTGATCGTCTGGGCGCAAATGCTTTTTAGGTAAGCCATATTGCCATCCCATACCGCTGCCGTTGCTTCATCACTGTCTCGGGTGGCCATTAATGCTTTGGCCAAACCGTATATTTCAGGCATAAAATTGCCCCAAACATCCACACAGGCATGCAGCATTTGAGTGCCTGTAGTGGCCGATTTGAATAAACTTAGGCGATCATCCAGCCCCTTTAACTGGTCCACGTACTTTGACGTGGCCACCATAAGGTCTGTGCGAGATTCAAAGTGTAGGTATACCGCTTGCCTAGAGATGCCTGCCGCTTTTGCCACATCACTCATGCTAATGGTTTTACCTATTCGCTGCTCCATCAACTGCCATGTTTCATGCAGGATGCGAGCGCGTGTGTTTTTTTCTTTACTTGACATAGTGTCAAGTTTAAACAAAGATCTAAATAAGTTCAATTGACAGGGTGTAAAGTTAATTGAGAAATACACACCACTACTGGCATAACAGGTGATCAACATGAAGGTAATAGTATTTGGCGCCACCGGAGGCACCGGCACTCAACTGGTTAAACAAGCGCTAGAAAACGGCGATCAAGTGACCGCGTTTGCCCGACAAGCAAATAATCTGAACATTCAGCATGAACACTTACAGACCGTACAAGGGGATATTCTTGATCTGGCCGCTGTGACTCACGCCATCAAGGGTCATGATGCGGTGTTATGTGCGCTGGGTGCACCCGCTATGAATAAATCGGGCATTCGTGCCCAAGGCACAAAAAACATCATAAAGGCCATGGAGCAAACAGGTGTTAACCGCATGATTTGCATGTCGGCCTATGGCTGCGGTGACAGCTATAAGTTGCTGCCGTTTCATTACAAGTTTTTGATTTTACCCCTAATGCTGCGCCATGTTTATGCGGATCACGAAGTACAAGAGCAACATGTTCAAGCCAGCAAATTGGATTGGACACTGGTCAGACCGTCAGCGCTGATCGATAAAAAACAATCGGCTGATTACTGGCACGGTACTTCCGCATCAGATACGCCATTAACGCTAAAGATATCACGGGAGAATGTGGCGGGTTTTATGTTGAAGCAACTAACTGATACGGCCTATTTAAATAAGGCTGCGAACCTTTCCGCTTAATCTAGATTAAGCGTTAAATGGTCAGTGCTCAATTCTCAATGCTCAGGTGATGATCACTAGACTTGGTTGATAATCCCTAGGCCTTGCTGGCCTGACTGAGATTATTTGCTGATTGATTGACTGACCACAGAGTTGGCAGGCACGATCACATTATCAGCAATGGTCACACCGGGTAATATTTTGGCGCCACCGCCAATCCATACGCCATTACCTATGATCACTGGTTTAGCAAAGCAAACGCCCTTGATGCGCGCTTGTGCGTCTCTTGGATGATCCACGGTATAAATGTGCACACCAGGGCCAAACAATACGTCATCACCGATGGTGACTTGTGCGCTGTCTAAAATTACGCAATTAAAATTGGCAAAAAAACGTTCGCCAATTTTAATCTGCGTGCCGTAATCACATTGAAAGCTGGGCTCTATATGGCCCGACTTCATATCAATGAATAATCGCTTGATGTGTTTAAGGTTACCCTTGCTTGGGTGCGCATTGTATTTTGCGCAGGCTAGCCGAGCGGCTTCACGCAATTTAATGAGTTCAGGATGAGCACCGTTAAAGTGCTGCCCTGCCATCATTTTTTGATATTCGCTTAAGTCTGGTTTTGTATCTGTATTATCCATGGCCCACATTCTAACACAGGCCATTTTTGAAGCGCTTACCTATTTTGATGCAACTTTACAGCTCAGTGATTAAATTTAAACTACACAGCTTCAGCAGGAACATCTTCATCCTCTTGTTCTAGCTTAGGCACATCACTTAAGTAAACATACAAAACAGGTACAACAAACAAGGTTAATAAAGTCGAAACCAATAAGCCGCCTATAATGGCCCAACCCATGGGTGACCACATGCTAGAACCACTTAATGTTAACGGTAATAAACCACCTATGGTGGTCACCGTGGTTAACAGTATTGGTGTCATTCTTGTTTTAGCGGCTTCCATTATGGCAGCGGCCTTGTCTTCCCCTTCTATTAATTTTTGGTTGGCGTAATCAATTAAGATAATTGCATTGTTTACTACTATGCCCACCAAGGATGTTAAGCCAACAAACGCCGTAAACGAGAATGTATAACCGGTAATAAATAACGCAAAGAATGCACCGGTTGCGGCAAATGGAATGGCGCTAAATACAATCAGCGGTTGCTTGAATGAACGGAACTGCATCACTAACACAGAGAAAATGCCTAACATGGCAACGATCAATGCCTTCGCCATTCCGCCAAAACTTTCTTGGCGGTTTTCTTGTTCGCCTCCCATAGAAAAGCTAACACCTTTAGGCAGTGTTAATGCATTCAGTTTTTCTATTACATCGGATGTTACCTGTGCCGTATTAAAGCCCGCTTTAATATCGGATGTGATGCGTGCTGTACGGTCTAAATTGTAATGCTGAAAACTTGGCATACTGGTTTCAAGTTTAATGCTGGCCACTTGTTTCAAGGGCACCATGGCTCCGCTGGCTGCTCGTAACATAAGTGTGTCGAATGCATGCAATTGTGGCTGTTTGCTGTCCGCCGATTTTAACAAAATTGTAAATTCATCACCCCGCTCATCCTTGTATATACCAACGGGTAAACCCACCAGGGATGCTCGTATGTTTTGATCAATTTGATTAATGGGTAAACCCAGCATGGCGGCTTTGTCACGATTGATATCAAGTTTCAAATCAATCTTATGTTTACCAATGGCGTTTTCAATATTCACTGTGCCGGCTGTTTCACGCACCAGTTTTTCAACCATGGCAGCCCCGTCACGAATGGTATTCCAATCATCACCGACAACGCGTATCAATAATGGTGCTATGGCGGGTGGTCCCTGATTAAATTCTTTAATGCTTATTTTTACACCGGGGTATTGATTAAGTTTGATGCGCATCTGTTCAACAAAGGGCTCTACCTTGTCTAAATCGCTCTCGCTTAAGCGCACTAATAACTGGGCAAAGTTAGGAGTTTGTCTATTGGGGCTAATATTGTAATAAATTCTAGGGTTACCGCGACCGACGTTAACCACCACATCAGTCACCAATTTATGTTCACGTACTTGCTGCTCAACTTTCAATGCAGCCCGTTGTGTTTGATCAAAGCTTGCGCCTTCGGGTAATTCTAAATTCACCAGCACCATGGGTTTTTCAGCTTTAGGGAATAAGCTCACGCCGATGAACGGAAATAACATGAATGCAAAAATAAAGGTGGCCAATGCAAATCCTAAAATCTTTTTAGGATGACTTAACGCCCAAGATAAAGCGTTTGAATATTGTTTATCCGCAAGGCCATCTAAACGTTTTTGCATCTTGGTTTCTTGTGGTTTTTTCTTCATCAGACTGCTTAACAAAGGCGTTAAGGTTAATGCGATAAAGAGCGATGCTAATAAGGTTAATACAACCGTTACCGGCATGGATCGAATAAAGCTGCCGGATCCATTTTGCATTAATAACATTGGGAAAAAAGAAAGAATGGTGGTTAACGTACCACTGACAATGGCCATACCTACTTGGCTTGAACCTTTTTCAGCCGCTTGTTTGGGTGATAAACCCAGCCTGCGATAACGTAAAACGTTTTCAGCCACCACTATGGCATTATCCACCAGCAGTCCTAATGCGATGACCAATCCCACTATGGACATTTGCTGCAGGGCAAAGCCTGCAAGGTCTAACCAACCAATGGCGATAAAGATTGAAACCGGAATGGCCATAACCACCACAAAGCTTGGTCCACGACCTAATACCAATAACGATGCCAATGCCACCAATAATAAACCCTGAATCAAGTTTGAAAAGAATCCACTGACTCGTTCATCAACGCTGATGCTTTGATCATTAATAATGTGCAGTTCCACATCATTTGGAAGTTCACTTTGAAACTTTGTAAGTATGTTATGAATGTTTTCTGTTACTACAAATATGTTACTGCCGCTGCGTTGAACCACACTTAAAAAGACACTGGGTGCACTTTGATAAAAGGCACGATAACTGGGTAGGCCTTCATTAATTGAAATGTGAGCAATGTTACGCAAATAAATGGGTTGGCCATTTACAGATGAGACAATTGTATTTTCTATTTCAGCCAGATTTTTAAAATCTCCACTGGTTAATACACTGAATCGACGATGCCCCGCGTGAACATGGCCACCCGGAATATTTAAAGCAGCTGTGTTTACGGCTTGCTGCACCTGCTCTAAACCCAACCCTAAGGCATGCAGTTTGGCAGGCTTAACTTGAATTTGAACTTGAAGATCAGCCTGCGCATTAATATCAACACGCTTTACACCACTGACTTTTTCTAGCTTCTTTTCTAAGCGTTCGCTGCTGCGACGTAAAACCGAATAGTCTCCTTTGTCATGGCTAAGGGCTATTTGTAAAATGCCCACTTCGTTTGGTGAAATTTTTGCAACGTCTAACTTAACAATGCCGGCGGGCAAGTCATCTCGAATGGAATTAACGGCACTTTGTACGTCATCGAACTTTTCATCGACGTCACTGCCGTATAAAAATTCGATTTCAAATCGTGCTAGTCCGTCTTCAATGCTGGTTTTTATGTGTTTAAGATCTTCCAGCTCATTAAGCGCTTCTTCAATGGGGTCAACCACCAGCGATTCCATGTCACTGGGAGTGGTTCCAGGGTTTACAACAATGATAGAAGCAACCGGAAATTCTAACTGCGGGTCTTCTGCACGGGGCATGGTGTTGTATGACACCAAACCTAATAGTACAAGTATGAAGCTCACTAGAATGGTGAGTTGGTGATTACGTATGGCTAAAATGGGTAACTGCATGATTTAGCCTCGATTATTTAATGGCAGGAGTTGATTGAGCACCTTGCTCACTTGCATCTGCCACCGCTGCTTCTGTCAGCATGTCGGTTTTATTCACAATGCGTACTTCATTGCCTTCAAGAATAAATGGCCCGCCCTGAACCACAACCCACTCACCTGCTTTGATCCCTTGAGACACTAATGCGTTTGCGCCGTCTAAATAGCGAATTTGAATATCTTTTAATTGAGTTTTACCGGTGGCATCCGCTACATATACTTGACCGTGCCGACCGTTTGCTTGAATCAATGCGGTTAATGGCACTTGTGATAACCGTTGCTTTTGAGAAGGTTCTATTTGTGTGTGTGCAACCAAGCCCGAATACAGCTTAGGTGCATTTTTTATGGCAACGTCTATTTCGAATGTTTGAGACAGTGAATTTGCACGCCCAGCTATTTCGTTAATCACGCCTTTGAAAATTCGATCTGGATAAGCATCTAATGAAATTTTAGCGGTGTCGCCCAAAGCCAATTTCACAACATCCACATCGGCTACCGATAAACGCACGCTCCAACCGTTTTGTTTATCGGCAAATATAAAGGCAGGCTTACCTGCTTGAATCAGTTCGTTGGGTTCGATTAATCGGGTCAGGATTTGGCCTGCAGCTGGGGCCGTTACAACCGAGTATTTTCGGTTAAATTTTGCAATGCGTAAATCGGATTTTGCCACCTGCTGGGCTGTTGTGGCTTGTCGAATTTGTTCGTCGGATACTAGTTGGCGTTCTTGTAAACTGTTAATACGCTCTAACTGACGCTGAGCATCGTTGTACACCGCTTGAGCTTTTGCCACTTGCGCATCTATTTCTTCAGACTCTAGGCGTGCTAACACAGTGCCCCTTTTGACCATTTGCCCCTCTTTCACTAAAACCTTAGAAATAATGCCTGATACTTTAAACGCCAATGACTGCTCTGACAGCGGCTTTATCATGCCACTGCCTATGACAGGCTTTGCATAATCGTTGAATTGCACTTGCTGCACAGATACAGGGATACGTAGATCCACACTTGAGATGGCGCCAGAGGAGCCCTGATTGTCAGAATCACTGTTCGCAACAGTCATTACTGAGCATAGGACCGCGATTACAAAAACATGCATTTTAGTAAAACTAGGTGTTGTCATAATGGACCCCTGTTAAGTGCTGCCGCTACTCATTAGAAAAAGTGGCAATATGAATAATGGCGATATGGTTGTAGGTGCTTGCTGAATCGTTAGTTGAAGGATTCAATCGGCACATCTATGCGCTGCTAAGTTAGCAAAACTAGACCCGCAATACTTTAAGATCTATGTTTACAATGAACACATACTAGTTTTACATGTTTACACTGTCAACAATAAGTTGAATAATGGGCCTATGACAGAGACTAAAATTCAATACCATCACGGTGACCTACCGACTGCCTTAATTGAGGCGGCCCTAGAGCGCATTGCCCAAGAAGGCGTTGAGAAGCTCAGCTTACGGGCGGTTGCCCGTGATATAGGCGTATCTCAAACGGCGCCTTATCGTCACTTTAAGGACAAAACGCACCTATTGGTCGCCATAGCCCGACAAGGGTTTCAGATGCTTGAGAGCCAGAAAAACCTGGCATGCAATGATTCAGACCCCATTGATGAGCTTATTGAGGGCGGGATTCGATATGTGAACTTTGCCATTGCCAATCCTGAGCGATATAAGCTGATGTTTGGCAGCAAGATTGAAAATCGATGTGACTTTGAGGATTTAATGGCCGCGGGTCTGGCTGCATTTTCTGTCATTTATGATCGAGTTGAGAGGGGCATTGCCGGAGGGATTCTAATCAAAGAAGATCCGCAAATATTAGCCAAAAGTTGCTGGACCACGGTACATGGCATTTCGTCTTTGTTTATTGATGGTTATTTTCAGGATCTGGGTTACAACCTAGAAGATTTTTTAAGAAAAGAAATCACGCTGTGCATCAGAGGAATTTTAAAGGACCCTAGTCTGTTGGATTCTGAACTTGGCTGAAGCCGACTTAACTTAAACCTTCAGTTTTTGAAATGGGCATAAGCTTCCTTATTCCCTTAATAAATCTTTACGTTATCTTCACACTACTTAAATTTAAATCCCGTAATATTCTTTTTGTGTTGAAGCACCCCAATGGTTCGACACATATGATCTAATCATCATAGTCCCTTCGCCCCCATAGGCTCACGCTTATGGGGGTTTTTCTTTATGGCGCATTCATTTGTTAGGGATTGACGGTGTTATCCATACATTTTCACAAATGGGTTGGTCTTTTTCTCGTGCCCAATTGTGCTCATAGGCCCATGCCCAGGAATAAACTGGGTATCGTCAGGTAAGGTGAATAGCTGGTCTTTAATGGCATTAATCAAGGTATCGTGATCGCCTTTAGGAAAGTCTGTGCGCCCAATGCCGCCGTTAAACAATACATCACCCACCACAAGTAACTTGCTTTCAGTACTGTGGAATACAACGTGACCGGGAGTGTGACCAGGGCAATAGAGAACGGACAAGGTTTGATTGCCAATAGAGACTGTATCCCCGTTTTCTAGCCACTGGTCAGGGCTGAACATTTTTGCCGGTGGAAATCCAAACATGGCACTTTGCTGTGGCAGCATATCGATCCAAAACTGCTCTTCTTTTTGTGGACCGATAATAGGTAGGCTGTGTTTTTCAGCTAACTCACCAGTACCGCCCACATGGTCAATATGACAATGGGTTAACCAGATAGCTTTTAGATCAAGGTTAAGTGAAGCAATGGCCGCTTCAATTTTGTGAAGGTCACCACCGGGGTCAATCACCGTTGCATGCTGGGTTTCATCGCACCAAAGGATACTGCAGTTTTGTTCAAAGGGCGTTACAGGAACAATCTTATATTGAAGTGCCATAAAAAAAGCCATCATACGTTACAAATATGATGGCAAGTTTATCAGCAAGCCTGCTTGCTACCAACCTTTGAAATGCCTTTCACTCCCAAGCTAGTGAACAGCGCTTCCCTTAAGTTGCTTATGATAATTGGCAATTTGCCATAAGCCTTTTTGTACTTGAACGTGTAATTCGTGGTGTTTGAACTTTTCATTTTTCCATAACAAATACATTAAACGGTTCAGTTGTTTAATTTGCCACTTGATTTCACTGTACATTATTTCTAAGCGCTCTATGGCAATGTAGTCTTTCGACTGCTGAGCCCCACAACTGATCACCATCCATTCTTCATGTTCACTTTGCATAATCCCCGAGCTTAGTAGGCAATCATGAATGCGATCAGCCATGCGCGTTAACATATGTGATTTTTTATTAATGGGTAGGTGAGGCTTAATACTGGTCACCAGTCCATACAGGATGCAGTAGTCGTGTTGAATACTCTCATTCACTAACATAAGTCTACTAATCACTTCTGGCATTTTTTCATCGCTGTAAACCCTTTTGGCAGAGCTGGGTAAACTACGAAGTAGGTCTGCGGTAGACGAAAAAACTCGACGACAAAATAAACCCGGGTTCAGCTGCAAAATAGGCAGTAATGCATCTAAGCCCATATTTTTTGACGCCAGTTCACGCTTGTATAATGCTAAACAAGTATCAACCATTCCAATGACCTGCCCCATCATTCCCAGCTCTTTTGCACGTTTAGAATATGGGTAACCCGATCCATCATAGCGTTCGTGATGTTCTAAAATGGCTTTTGCAATACAAGGTGATAATCCTGGCACCTCTAACATGAATTCATAACCTATGACCGTATGCTGCTGCATGGCTTTCCATTGCTCGGCTTTATACTCGCCTTTGTCCATAATAAGATTTGGATCTAAGTGCAAGATACCAATATCGTGCATTAACGCCGCCATAAACACGTTTAGGCAATCGTTCTCGCTGCCACCCATTTTTTTAACAATGGCTAAACTCACATAGCCACATAACACGCTTTGGTTAAATTGCTTTGGAAACACCAGTTTTAATACTGTTAATTTTTGCACTAACAGTGGGTGAGTTTCAAAGTGTTCGCATGCTTCAATTAGAATGTCGTTTAACTCAAGCTGCTTGTGAAATATGGCCAAATCAGAATTATGTTTAACGCTATGCTGGTATTCAGACAGTAGCTCTTGAGCATTTACGCCTTCACAAATTTCAACGCAATACTCCAGTGGCTTATCTAGCTTGTAAGCTTCTAACTTACTTACAAGGGTGGCATCAAGTGCGCGCCCCTTAGGAACAATAACAGCACCCTGTTCATTACGAATGTCTTCATGAACCATCACTTCTTGTTGCTCGGCCAGACGAGTCAAATGATGGGTATAGCTGTCGAAGTGGCTAGTAGTTTGTAACATAGGCCGCCCTCTTTTTTGTGAACCTGTTAACAGATTAGCTGTGACAGGGCTCTACAAAAGCAGTGTTATGTTGGATTACCGTAGAAGGATTGTAATGATTAGTAAATGAATTCTTCTTCAGTTACAGTGGGATTACGGTTCTAAAATTGATAGGTGGTTTTGGTTTTAAGCAGGTTACTTTTATATAGCTAATTGAATCATCCAATTATCTTCTGCATGCTTGGGAGGCATTAAAAAAGCCGATAAAACATCGTATTTTATCGGCTTCTTATTAAGGGGTAATACACCGCCCTTGATACCTATGATGCTTGAGGCTTTATTCGCTTATGTCCAAGCAACCAATATGACATGGCTTGGCAGGTAAAATACACAATGAACCCTGCTGTGAGCACATCACTTAAAAAATGCCCGCCCTGTACAATTCGACCCATACTCACAATTGCACCAATGGCTAATCCCGCGACAAAGAAACGACGCTTTCTAAACACCCATGCAAAGGCCATAAAATAGAACCCCATGGCGCCATGACCACTGGCAAAACTTTTATTGCGATCACCATTTTCGGCCATAACAAATGCGGGAGAGAACGTACGCTCTCCATTAAATTCTTGGACGTCACGAGGTCGCGGACGGTCCCAATTATCTTTTAAAAGTGGGTGAACAATAATGCCTGGGCCTATCAATAACGTTAATAATAAAAATGCAGTGTATTTACGCGTGCCTTCCGTTTTTTTAATAAAATACGGTGCCACTAGCATCAACAACATAGCGGGTAAAATAAAGGCAGGCATGTAACGAAATACGTCATAGACAACCTGCACGGCCAAGTTATCGTTTAAATGAAAACCCTTATCTTGATCAAAGAATAGTCCGGTAAACCAGAGGTCAATCTCTGGATAGGCCACACAGATTAACGCGAACAATACGAATAACGGTACTTCCCAATATTGCTTTAATAAACTCACGTTTCAGCCCTTATACACCTTTAAAATCGAAGGTGGATTGTGCCACACATCGTTTGTAATTGCCTTATTTAGGCTAAGAAGTACTTGCTGCCATTACTATCTACGACGCTTTGTACGAGTGGGATTTAGCTGAAATGGGGTGTTAATTCCAATACCAATGAAAAAGCTATTTCCAAGATCCCCTGAGGTACCAGCCATGACACCTGTGCCCATTATTCTGACACCTGCTTCGGCTACGATATCAAATGGCATTTTTGTTTTTAAGCGTAGCCCCACTCCTATCTTCCAGTCAGAGAAACCAAGGGTTGCCGTGCCACTTTCATCGGCCAGTAGGTACCTCCAGTTTCCACCGTTTACTTGAATAAACCCCTTTGCAGTAACACGCTTCTTTAGCCGTATTTCGGTATACATATCAGGAAATACCCAATGATGATAAATGCGGTTATTGGGTCGAGACTCCAAGCCAAATATGGGGTGAATACCTGCTCCGCCAAATCGACTGTCGTTTCTTAAGCCCCCAACAAAACTGACCTTACGGTTTTTTCGGTACCTTAGCTGCCAAGCATATTCAAAGGTAAATCGCTTTTGGTCGGTTAGGGATTCGTCACTGTAATAGGAAGGCGTAAGCATCCATTCATGCTGGGTTCGGCCCACTCGACGAGGAAAGTATTGAATGGGGGTCGCAAATCGATACATCCTTCGCACACCGGTTTCGGCACCAGAGATAAACAAGCGATTTTCGGTGAATTCCACACCTGTAAACCAGTTACCTGCATAGCTTTTACGGGTGATAAATGGGGCTACTAGGTGGGTTTCTATGCGCTCGAAGTTAAGGTTATCGATGCCGTCATACGCTCTGACTACGTCTCGCGTGGATTGTGCGGTTAACTCTAAAGGCTGCAGCGTATGCCCAACTGACGGGCATAGAATCAGTAAAACCAAGGCTTGGAGGCCAGCTAGGCAACAAAACATCCGCCAAACATGGCTTTGGCGCCTTTTAACGTGTTCAACACCCTGAATATTTAAGTAAAACTTCATCCATTTAGTGTAGACCTGACCGCTTCAGCTCAGGTTATTACATTTAGACAAAGTAAGCCGAATATTAGGTTCTTACTTTCAGCCATATGAATTGATAGGGGTTGAGCGTGACGGTTTCGTATATGTCTTCATACTGAGTATTGGATACCAGGTCTATCCATGTACCGTCATGAGGTAAGTTCAAACATGTGAGATCCAATGATTGCTCTTGATCCGTCACGTTGAAGATACAGAATATCTTTTCTGTTCGATTGATGTTTTGTCGCCAAAAGCCAAATAGCTCATCGCTTATGTGCAATACATATTGCTCGGCATTGGGGTGAAAGCCGCTCTCTTTGCGTCTAATGGATAGTAAATATTTCATTTGACTGAACACTGAAGAGTGATGGTTTTCAGCCTCTAACAAGGCCTCTAGCTCTTGCTCATCCCATTTATAACGATTAATGGTGCGATTATGGTTGGTATGCTCGACACCTTGATAATAGTTTTGTGTGGCTAAAAAACTGTGAATATAAATGGCCGGCACCCCTTCTAAGGCCAGCATGACGCCATGGGCACACAAGAATCGGGGAATTTGCCAACGATCGGGACCTTTATTGGTACCTTGAAGAGCATCAAATAAGGTGATGTTGATTTCATAAGGCTTGTCTTGACCGTCATCATTGGTGCGCCAAGATATGCGACCCCCAAACTCTTTCATGCAGCTTGCCAATTCATTAATTTCAGTTTGTTCCAACAATCCCTCTGCGGGTCTCAAGCCGATACCATCATGAGAGGCAATGAAATTAAAATAAAAGGTGCCCATTTGTGAGGGCGGCATGGTCACAAGCCATTGTTTTAAATGCTGACAGTTCCCTGTATTGAGGGCTTGCAATAATAGTGGTGGCAATGAAAAGTTATAAACCGCATGAGCTTCATTGGCATTGCCCAAGTACGATAGGTTTTCTGCATTGGGCACATTGGTTTCAGTGATGATAATGGCGTCTTCACTGTGATGCTCAATTAGGGTTCTAAATAATCGAACCATTTCATGGGTTTGCTTTAAATGAATACTCGGGCTGCCATTTTCTTTCCATAAAAATGCCACGGCGTCTAATCGGAAAATTCGAACCCCATTATCTAGGTATAATTTAATGGTTTTGATCATTTCCCATAATAACTGCGGGTTCTCATAATTCAGGTCCACCTGGTCATGACTGAAGGTACACCACACCTTTTTTTTCCCTTCGAAGGTTTCTACCTCTCTTAAAAGTGGAGAGGTTCGGGGTCGAACCACTTTAGAAATATCAAAATCATCATCGACGGTGATAAAGTAATCTTTGCCGGGGTGTACACATTTTTTGTAGTTTTCAAACCAAATGCTTCGACTGGAACAATGGTTAATCACAAGATCACCCATTAAATGAAAATCTTTTGATATGGCTTCAATGTCTTGCCATGTGCCCAAACTTTCATTTACTTGAGAGAAGTTAATGACCGAAAAACCATCATCTGAACTGTATGGAAAAAAAGGCAGTATATGCACGCCATTAATTAAGCCGGATAAATGTCGATGCACAAAATGAGATAAGGATTGCAAGGGCACACAATCTGATGAGTGTATGCTATCACCATAAGTGATCATCCAAATGTCATTTTCATCCCAGCGATTATTATGACTATTGGCTTTTACGCAATCTTCATCCAGTTTCATTAAGTGTATAAGTTGACTGGCCAAGATATCCACATTTTCATTCGGGTAGATAACCGCTAAATGTGACACCACTTTTAATTTTAATGCATCGTTAAGTTCATGTTTCATGGCAATGCCCTACTTCTATCGCTTTACTGATTACAAATAATCGTTCATATCATCTTCAACTGCTTGATGTATTTCTTGCAGTACACTTGGCATAGCGCTGGTAACACGGTTCCAGCTTGGCATGAAGGGTTTTTCCATTGGATTTTCTAAGAAATTTTGGCCTGCTGTTAATATATTTTTAGCAAACATTTCAACGGCTTTTTCTTCTGCATGAATATCTAGCTTTAAGCCATTCATTATCGCGTCATTGTTATAGGTTTCAATAAAATCCAATGCAATTCTAAAGTACGTGGCCTTGATGGATCGAAAGGTTTCTGTATTAAATACCACACCATTTGTGGCAAGCTTTCTAAATAGTGCCTTTGAAATGTCCACCGACATCTTGCTTAAGCCTTTTGCCGCATCCTCTGGTGAAAGATCTTGGTGCTTATGGTCGTAGGTTTCTGCAATATCCGCCTGACATAATCGGTTATTAGCATAATTCCGGTTAACTTCAGAAAGTACGCCTATCTCTAACCCCCAGTCACTTGGGATTCTAATGTCGTTAATTACGTCGGTTCTAAATGAAAACTCTCCGGCCAATGGATAGCGAAAACTATCGATGTAATCTAGATATGCATTATTTCCTAACGTTTTTTTCAATGCTCTAATCAAGGGGGTGACTAGTAAACGTGTCACGCGCCCATGAATTTTTCCACTGGCAACACGGGCATAAAACCCCTTACAAAACTCGTAGTTAAAACTTGGGTTTGCCACAGGGTAAATTAAGCGGGCCAATAAACTTCTGTCATAGGTTAAAATATCGCAATCATGCAGCGCCACTGATTGAGAGTTTCCAGACGCTAATACATGGCCTAAACAGTACCAAACGTTTCGACCCTTTCCGGCTTCCATTGGCGCTAGCCCTTCATCCATCAAGCGCTTATCAATGGCTCTTAATCTAGGCCCATCATTCCATAATACTTTAAATTTTTGATTAAGTGGTTTGAAGAATTCCAATGCCTTTTTGTATTCATCTTCTGTTGCGCGATCTAGACCAATGATAATTTCATTTAAATAATCAACTTTACTGAGCTCATTCACAATATTGGGTAAGGCGGTCCCTTCTAATTCTGAGAATAAGGATGGCAATACCAAGGTCATGGGGCGAACTTTAGAAAACTCTCTTAACTCAGCTTCCATATCCTCCAATGGTCGCTGGTTTAGGTTATGTAGCGTTGTGATAATGCCATTCTGATAAAAATCAGCCATGTGGGACCTCTTATATTATGATGAACTCTGTTTATATTTTTGTATCAACTGGATAGTAAATTTCTAAAAGCTGTAATAGCTTGAGCAGCTCTTCATTCCAGCCTTTTGGGCCAATTTGATGACTATAAATAACAGCAGAATTACTCACACTAGGGAATGCATTAACAGCTGACTTAATACACACCGCTAGATCTGCTCGATTTAACATGTCAACGTCATTGTGGTTATCGCCCAAGGCAATAATTTTAAGACTGGATGCATCTGGAAAGATGACACCTTGATGATTGCGAAAAAAATCAAATACACTGGCCTTGGTAACGGCACCTTGTAAATGATAAAAGCGTCCGCCCTTCAGAACTGAATAACCTTGAGCCTCAGCTAACTGAGTAAATACTGATAAATTCTCATTGGTATCGAACCACTGGAAAGGCTCACTGAATTCCTTATTCTGCGACTCTAAGGCCTTATTTTCACTTAAGCCTGTTTTCTCCATGATGGTTTCTGTAGACCAATCTTGGTAGCTTTCTAATTTATAACTATATTGCTCTCTGATATTCATTAGCCACTTACACAGAAGATGTCGCTTCTCACCAAACACCCAGACATGTTGATTATCTATTACTTGATATTGAGGTTTATTTTTAAGTTTAGAGAGTAGCTGGTCAGAGATACTGGGGAATACAATGGCTGACCCATTTTCAACCACAAAAGACTGGCTATCTAAGGGCATTTCAACCAAAAGTGTATTCACTTCTGAACGGGTTTTACTTGTATTAATGATGATTGGAATATTATGGGACTGAGCGGCGCTAATTGCTTCGCTTGCGGGCTGCCAAGAGTAATCATGATGATCAAGTAAGGTGCCGTCTAAATCTGTAAAAATAACACATTGTTCAAGCATTCAATCTAACCTTAGCAAGTGATCATTTCGAATTAGGGATATCATATTATGCTTATCATCTAGACTAATAACCCAAGATGCCTCTTTGGATAAAACCTTTAGTGCATGACGGGTCAGGCGTTCATAGTGAGAAATGAAACGCTCAATTTGTTCGGGAGTTTGAATGCGCGTTTCTATTTTACTGTTTGAATCAGTAAAGTGATTTGCCAACTTTGTCTCTTGCAATAAGCGCCATTGATAGACGCATGTAAAACTGGGTGCTTGTAATACAATTAAATTCTCAATTTTACTAAATAATTCATTATATTCGTTTGCTAATTGATCATTTACATAGGTACGCCAAATAGCCCCTGAATCTTCAACCTTCTCGAGTTCGTTAATGGGTTTAATAATTTCTGTTTGAGTCTGACTAGAAACCCCCATACACCAGCCTTCAAACAAAATAACATCTACTTTATTATGAACCTTAGGCCAGTCACTTTTTTCTGTACGATCATCAAATACTTTATTAAAACTGGGTACAGAACAAGATTCCCCATCAGTTAAATTAGATAATGTATTTAATGTGTCGATTGTTAAGTCAATATCATGCGTACCTGGCACACCACGTGTAATAAAAAGAGGATGCACAAAATTAGACAATTGAATGCGTTCTTCACGTGTTTTATAAAAATCGTCAATGGATAATATAACCACATTCAATTCATAACACTTTTCTAGCAAAGCTTTAATAAAGAGACATACAGTGCTCTTTCCGCTGCCTTGTGTGCCTTGTAAACCCACCAACCAAGGTGATGTAGAGTGTGTATTTGATTCGGTTTTGGTGCGTTTATTGTAAACAAGTGCCATTTCTTGAACCAATGGCCATAGATACTCCCCTACTAAATCTGAGTATCCTGGGGGCAGTGCATGCTGTTGAATCAATTCATCAATGAATTGCTCTGCTTTTTTCATTTTAGTGCTCTATTGTGATGCTCTTTAAGATTTCGCACTTTAATTGTGCTTTTTATAAGACGCTATGCATCATTTTTAATACGACACTATGACTTTGCAATTAGTGAACCAGCATTGTTAAATCAATGAAGTATTTAAACTAGGTGATTCTAATTTAGAGAGTTTTAAAAGGAGGGATGATCCGAAGCCAGGAATAATTATCGGATCTTTACAAAGGTTTTTTAAGGATAAAACTCTGCCAAAGCTACCCCAGATTATAATTATGTTTAAACAGAAGCAGCTAAGGCCGTAATGGCTTGCCAATTTTTTTCTTCTACCAGAGTTGCTGGACACACCCATGAACCACCTACTGCAACTACATTATCTAATGCGAAATACTCAAGAGCATTTGACTCTGTTACGCCTCCAGTAGGACAAAACTGAATACTTGGAAATGGACCAGCTAACGCTTTGATCATTTTTGGTCCACCCGCAAGATCCGCAGGAAAAAGTTTAAACAAAGAAATATCATATTTAAGCCCGACTATTATGTCCGAGGGCGTCATTACACCTGGTGCGTAAGGTAACTGTAATGATTTTGCCTCTTGGCAAAGTTCGTGTGAGATACCAGGGCTGATTGCAAATTTAGCACCGGCTGCTTTTACTAACTGCATTTGCTTAGCCGTTGTGACGGTACCAGCCCCAACAATGGCATCCGGACATTCTTTAGCAATTTGTTCTATGGCAGCCAATCCAACATCTGTACGCAGTGTTACCTCTAAGCAATGAATACCGCCTGCCATTAATGCATTTGCTAAAGGTACGGCTTGATCAATATGATTAATTACAATCACGGGCATGATAGGTTTAGTGTGTTTGAACAGTTTGGTAAACGACATAGGAATACAGTTAGCCTTGTTTTATATTATGGTTAGAGTTTCTATCATTATTTTTAATTATTCACCCCATGCAATACTCATTGCGCCTTCATCTGCCGGTGTAACTTGCCCCCGAAACATCGAGAAAAGCTCTCTTCCCACACCTTTATTTTTGGGCATTTCAAATTCTAACGTTCTACTATTGAGATCCACATCTAAAACATTCACAACGCCAGAATTAGCATCTATTTCAATCACATCTCCATCCTGGATTTTTGTAATATTTCCATCTCTAGCAGCTTCTGGCACCATATGGATTGCACTGAGTACTTTTCCGCTGGCCCCTGATAATCGCCCATCAGTTAGTAACGCAACCGAAAAACCTTCGTCCTGTAGGTTCGCAAGTATGGGCATTAACTTATGCAACTCTGGCATACCGTTGGACCTTGGCCCTTGTGCTTTTAAAACAAGTACGAGATCTTGCTGTAGCTGCCCTGCTTGATAAGCTGTCACAACGTCTAACTGATCTGTGAACACTCTGGCAGGCGCTTTTATAGACCATTTATCTTTGGGTACAGCAGACACCTTGATGACAGCCTTACCTAGATTACCAATGACCTGTGTGATTCCTCCAGTTGTATCAAACGGTTTTTCTACGGAGGCAAGTATATTTGGATCGCTATTTTTTGCTTGGCCGTATATCAATTCATAGCCTACTTCAGAGAATTCGTTGTGTTTACCATAGCTGTAAAATTCGTCACCATTTACGGTTAATACATCACCATGCATTAATCCTGAACTTAATAATTGAGAGAACACCCAAGCGGTGCCACCCGCTGCGTGAAACTGATTGATATCAGCAGGTCCATTCGGATAAACCTTACACAATAGAGGTACCACTTCTGATAACGTTTGAATATCCTGCCAAGTAATATTAATACCAGCACACTTTGCTATGGCAACCCAATGAATGGTTAAATTGGTAGAACCGCCTGTTGCCAACAGCGCAACTAAGGCATTCACAATGGACTTTTCATTCACTAAATTGGCCAAACTAAATTTCTGATCTTTATCAGCTAGCTCAACCACTTTTTTACAAGCCAATTGATTAAATTTTTCTCGATCACCACTGTCAGGCTGAACAAATGCAGAGCTAGGTAACATTAACCCCATTGCTTCTAATAACATTTGATTAGAGTTCGCGGTGCCATAAAACGTGCAGGTTCCTGCTGAGTGATAGGCTTTTGATTCACTTTCTAACAAGGCTTCATCACTGGCCTTCCCTTGTATATGAGCCTGCCTTACCTTTGCTTTATCCGCATTACTTATGCCTGTGCCCATAGGTCCTGCAGGCATGAATAACGCAGGCATATACCCGAAACGCAGCGCGCCCATTAGCATTCCAGGAACAATTTTGTCGCAAATACCTAATAAAATCATGCCATCAAAGGCTTGATGCGATAAGCCTACCGCCGTACTTAAAGCGATCACATCTCGACTAAATAATGATAATTCCATTCCCGCCTGTCCTTGGGTGACACCATCGCACATAGCAGGTACACCTGATGCCACTTGAGCACTGGCACCATAAGGATAAATGTATTCTTTAATTTTTTCGGGATAGCGATAATAAGGCTGATGTGCCGATAGCATATCGTTATATGCCGAGACAATGGCCATGTTATGGCCTTTATTTGTATCTTTAAGTATCAGCTTTTCATCATTTGATGATGCCGCTTGTACATGAGCTAAATTCGTACAACCCATTTGTGAGCGCGCAGGCTTGTCTGAATGAGACTGAGACATTAACTCTAGATAGTTGTGGCGACTAACTTGACTGCGCTTAATGATGTCTTGTGTAACTTTTTCAAGGGTTTCATGAATTTTCACATCACCTATATTATTCATTTTTAAAAACTCCTCAGGCATTCCAATAAATTTTTACTGGGCATTTTGTTTGATTAAGCAATTTCCAGATAGGGTAATCTTGATGTGACTCACGCCCTTCTAGGCTGCCATCAATAATTGCCTTTTTCTTGTCTCCAGAAACAACTAAAAATATAATTTTCGCACGGGTTAAATATGCGTACGTTAAGCTGATGCGATCTTGTTTACCATCAGGGTAAACCGCTAAACACGTATCATGTGTACCCTCACTTATTAGGGCTTCTAAATTGCTCGCACCAGGAAAAATTGAAGCAAAATGACCATCTTCTCCCATCCCTAATATGACCACATCCAGTGATGGCGATTTTTCAGTTAAAAGCTTGTGTGCTTCAATGGCTCCCGCTTCCACTGTGTCAGCATTATTTTTTAAAGGTATGAAATATGGCTCTGTAGGGACTGCATTTATTAAAGTCTGTTTAATCATGTTTTCATTACTGTCTACATGATCGCCCGACACCCAACGCTCATCCGTTAACGTAATGCTAATTTGACTCCAGGGTAAACCCTGTGTCGATAATGCTTTATATAAAGGCTTAGGAGTATTTCCACCAGCTAATGCTAATACACAGCGATTATTTAATTGAATGCTTTGCTCTATATAAGCCGTTAATTCTGGTAAAAGGTGTTTAATGGATTCTTGCATGCTGGTGTAAGCGTTCATTGTAATCACTGACTATTCTCCTCCCACAACCGGCCATCTCTTGCTAATAACAAGGTAGCGGCTGCTGGTCCCCAACTGCCCGCACTGTATCCATCTGGACGCTGCCCTGATTGCTCCCAGTTTTGAATAATTGGATCAACCCATTGCCATGCTGTCATCAATTCATCTTCTCGAAGAAATAATGTGGGGTTTAGATTTATTGCATCTGCTAACAAACGCTCATAAGCTTCGGGCACTCGCTTGTGTTTCTCTTCTCCATCCTGAAGACTCAATGCCATTGGCTGCACCTGCATTTGTGGACCCACCCTTTTTTCAAACATCTGAAGCCTGACCCCTTCATCCGGTTGCAATCGAAACGTAAGCTTATTAGCCATGGTTTTTTTACGTTGCATTTCAAATATGCTGTGAGGCACTTCTTTGAATTGAATCACAATTTCGCAAGCACGTTCTGCTAATCGTTTTCCTGTTCGTAAATAAAACGGAACACCTGCCCAGCGCCAATTATCAATCTCCGCTTTTAATGCTACAAACGTATCTGTTTCAGATTCTGGATCAACACCTGGTTCATCTCGATACCTTGGCACCCCTTGATTATCTGTCATGCCACTTTCATATTGACCACGTACCACGTACTCAGATATGTCTGAACCCTTAATAGGTTTTAATGCTTGCAAGACTTTCACTTTTTCATCTCGAACCGCCTCTGGTGCCATGGTGGCTGGAGGTTCCATGGCTGTCATACATAGCAGCTGTAGTAAGTGGTTCTGAAGCATATCTCGCATTGACCCTGTACCATCGTAAAAGCCAGCTCGCTGCTCAACCCCTACGGTTTCTGAGATCGTTATTTGTATGTGATCAATGTACCTTTGATTCCATTGATGCTCGAATATAGAATTTGCAAACCGTAGTGCCAATAGGTTTTGAACTGTTTCTTTGCCAAGATAATGATCTATTCGATAGATCTGTTCTTCAGAAAAAAATTCAGATACTCGACGATTAATCGCCATTCCTGTTTCTAAATCATTCCCAATGGGCTTTTCTAACACAATAGAACTTTTAGCTGTAATTAAATTATGTGCAAACAATTGTTCACACATCATGGGATACAACTTTGAATGTACTGCACAATAATAAATGCAGTTTGTATCATGTGAAGCTAATTTTTTTGCTAGCTTGCCATAACCCGCTGATTTATCTAAATCAATGCCTACCCAGTGAATACGCGCAGAAAATGAACACCACTCTTCATTGTCCATTTCTGCACCATAGTGAAGCAACCATTGCTTAACCTGCCCCATATACTCTGCTTCTGTATGAGTTGGTCTAGTGACAGCCCAAATACGACCATCATTATTTAAACGACCGTCTTTGTGTAAGTTATAGAGAGCTGGAAGCAACTTTCGGTGCGCCAAATCACCCGTGGCACCAAAGAGAATCAAGTTAAAAGGCTGGGTAACATCTAGCATTCTATGAATATTCCTTAATATTGGCTTATCTCAGTATCGTGCAGAGTCTGCTTAATCACAACCGAATTAAACGGCTAATAATTTGCTCATTCGATCATTAATAAGTGGTAGCACATTACATGCCTAAGCAGGTGGTATGGTATTCGCAATACAACTGGATATTCATTCGTTATATCTAACAGATCATTTTTAAGGAATCTTTTATGATCAATAAATGTTTATTTCCAGTTGCTGGCTACGGTACTCGGTTTTTACCAGCCACGAAATCCATGCCAAAAGAAATGCTGCCCATTGTCAACAAACCACTTGTTCAATACGGAGTAGAAGAGGCTGTTGAAGCCGGCTTAAGTGATATTGGGTTTGTCACTGGACGAGGCAAGCGTCCAATCGTAGACCATTTTGATATCAATTATGAATTAGAGAAAGAAATTGAAGGCAGTGGTAAAGAAGCACTTTTACGCAATGTTTCAAACCTAATTGAAAATAATAATTTCAGCTTTACCCGACAAGTGAATATGAAAGGACTTGGGCATGCCATTCAGTGTGGTCAAAACTTAATGGGTGATAACCCATTTGCTGTGGTATTAGCGGACGACCTTTGTATTGCAGATGAAGGCGACATTGGAGTTCTGGCTCAAATGGTAAAGATTTTTGATCAGTTCCGTTGCTCAATTGTTGCCATCCAAGAGGTACCTGACGAAGATGTACATAAATACGGCATCATTGCAGGAGATGACCTAGGGAATGGCCTTTACCGTGTACATAATATGGTCGAAAAACCATCAATAGAAGATGCTCCTAGTAACCTAGCCATTATAGGTCGCTATATCCTTAGCCCTGATATTTTTGCTAAAATAGGCGAAACATCAGAAGGCATAAACGGCGAAATTCAAATTACCGATGCCTTGCTTAAACAAGCCAAAGAAGGCTGTGTTATCGCCTATAAATTTCGTGGAAAACGTTTTGACTGTGGGTCCATTGATGGATTTGTTGAAGCCACGAACTATGTATATGAAAATATCTATAAAAATGGAAAATAATAAATATGACTCAGCTTAAATGCTTTAAAGCCTATGATGTACGCGGGCGCTTACCTGATGAGTTAAATAACGATGTAGCATATCGAATTGGCCGTGCATATGCAGAGTACCTTAAACCAAAAACGGTAGTGGTTGGCTATGATATTCGCTTAACAAGCCTAGAATTAAGCCGTAGTTTAATTGCAGGCCTAACTGACGCGGGTTCTGATGTCATTGATATTGGCGAGTGTGGTACTGAGGAAGTATATTTTGCCACTAGCCACCTAAAAACAGATGGTGGCATATGTGTGACGGCAAGTCACAATCCAAAAGACTACAACGGAATGAAGTTTGTTCGTGAAGATTCAAAGCCTATCAGTGGTGATACAGGTTTAAAAGAAATTCAACGTCTAGCTGAAGAAAGCAATTTTTCTGCAACGCCTGACAAAGGCCAGCTTACATCTCAAGATACACGCCCAGCTTATATTGATCATCTTCTAACCTACGTTAAAATAGACAATCTAAAACCTTTAAAGATTGTTTGTAACGCTGGAAATGGAGGCGCTGGTGATGTCATCAACTCGATCGAGTCTTTCTTGCCATTTACATGGGAAAAAGTTCATCACAACCCAGATGGAAACTTCCCTCATGGGGTTCCTAACCCTCTATTAGAAGAGAATCGCCTACCCACTATCCAATCTATTAAAGAAACAAAAGCTGCCATAGGTATTGCCTGGGATGGTGATTTCGATCGCTGCTTCTTTTTTGATGAAAATGGTGACTTCATAGAAGGTTATTACATCGTTGGTCTACTAGCGGAAGCATTTTTAAAGAAACAGCCTGGAGGAAAAGTTGTTCATGACCCTCGCCTAATATGGAATACCATTGCTATCGCAGAAGAATTTCAAGGTGAAGCCGTTCAAAGTAAAACAGGTCATGCCTTTATAAAAGAACGCATGCGTTTAGAAGATGCTGTATATGGCGGCGAAATGAGTGCTCACCATTACTTTAGAGACTTTGCTTACTGCGACAGCGGAATGATTCCATGGCTTTTAGTCGCTGAATTAATCTGCACAAGCGGCAAGCCTCTTTCACAATTAGTGAAAGAACGCATGGCTGAATTTCCTTGTAGTGGTGAAATCAATTCTCGATTAAACAACCCTAAAGTTGTAATTGACGGTATTACCAGTCTCTATAGTAAAGATGCTGCATCTATTGATCATACTGATGGCATTAGCATTAATTTTGACGAGTGGCGCTTTAACTTACGCTCATCAAACACTGAACCAGTTGTTCGATTAAATGTTGAGTCTAAAGGTGATCAAGCGCTAATGAAATTAAAAACAAAAGAGCTATTAGATAAAATAGCCGAGCTAGATGCCTAGCTAATAAACATAAACTATCGCAGATATAAAAAAACCACTCATGGAGTGGTTTTTTTATATTCAAGAAAAAGAATCATTTAGTTATTCTTTTTGAAAGACTGGCTATTATAGGGATATGTAATATTAAGTAAGAAAACAAATACCGCTGCACTTTCAAATAACTCACTAGAGCGGCCAACACTTTTAATAAGCACTTCTGCCACTAAAGCTACTGCTACCCATGCAGCAACCTGGTGCCATTGAGCAATGGGAACTGAAAAATACTCACAGAATGCTTTAAATTTTTCACTCTTTCGATAAGCTGCAGTAAATACAAATAAGTAAATAATCAGTGCTAAACCTAGAACAGCACTAAAGATGATTTTATTAATTTTCTTCCCTTCGACCACAAGATTATGAAGGTTTGTTTCTGCCTGTGCATTGTTCTGCTTAAACCACTCTGAACTTTCAACATTAAAAATTCGTTGTCCCCATGATATCTCTTCCCCAGCCCCAAAGAATGTCAATAAAGCCAAGAATGACCACACGGAAATAAAAACCCAGCTTTTTTGTGATCTTAAAGTGACAATGCGATTTACACACACTATGAAAGATAAAACTAAAGCCAGTACAGTCAACCACTCTACAGGTCCATCTTCGGCTGCTACAACACCTGTAAAAAAAACTGGGTCAATCAAAGCAATAAATGCTCCGATAGCCAAATATAGCGCTATTAATGGATATGCAACTTTTTCAACGGGGTGCATTGCTTTAAACATTATTTACCAACCTATTTTTTACAAACGACATAATTTTATGTATGGCTAGATTTAAATAGCCCACTATAAAAATCAGCATAACGATCGGGTCCACTATATATACCCATATGTTATCAGTTTCATATATTCGTAAACTGTATGAACACATTACCATAGTAATATACACAGCTAGCTGAGTAGCTTGTTTATACCAAGCCATTAGCCCACACAACGTAAAACCTATAATAAGTACATTGAATCCCCCTTCACTTGGAAAACCTAATGCAAATAAGTCGTATTCGGTAGCACCCAAACTACTGGGAAATAAAATAAAACCTATCAAGAGAACAAACAGCTTAAAACTGTGCTCAATAGGAATGACCTTTGGTCGCATACCACCTAAAATATAAACTAAACAAACAAATATCGTGGCCATACTGACATCTGAAAAGTAGCCTAGGCTAAATTCAATAACTAACCAAGCTGCAATCGGCATGACAATAATAATAGCTGACAAGATATAGGGAACTGGCCAATACTTTTTCCATCGCTTTACCTGAAACACAGCTAAAATCAGTGCCATTAATAAAATACTTTGGGCCAATAACGCAAAAATAGCAGTCATAATAACCCCTCCAACCAAGATTGGTTAAATTGAAGGTGCTTAATTTGTTTTCTATCCACTGTATATAACAAGTTAAATTCATTGTTTAAAGATTTTGTTAACCAAGGGTATGCATACTTGGCATCTACATCGGCATTCAAATTTGGGTTTTCGAAGTAATGGACAGTCTTCCAATTACGGAAAGAAGCATCAGATACCGCTAGGGCTAGGTTATTTCTTGAATGCTCCACATCCCGAGTTGAATCATTGAATATCATCCAAGCCCTGCCCTTAGCGTCATTAAAGCCATATACGGCTGAATTAGGGTTTTTTATATCTAAAACCTCGTATGGAGACCATGATTTACCTCCATCCTTCGTTTCGGTTAAATGAACACGTTGATGCTCTCTACTACTATCACGAATCAAAGCTATTGCTTTATTTTCACTGCTCACGACGATACTTGGTTGAATGGTGTTTGTACCAGATGTCATTCTGTATTGATTAATAACATCTCCATTTAAATTAACTCGAACCAGCTCACTAAACTCGCCTTTCAATTCATGGTATGCCGTTATCCCAATCGTGCCATCGGTATAAATGACAGCATCATTTTTTACTAAAGTGCTGATATTTATAAATGGAGAAGTAATTAATCGTTTTGAGTCATGCCAACTTTGCCCTTCATCATAAGAGACTGTCATGTTGAGCTGACTGGTAGCCCAACCTGCCAGTGACACAGAAACGTATATAAGTACTATTGGGCCCTGGGGGTGCTTGATTAGAACCGGGTTACCAATTTTTTTAATGTAACGATTCAAACTATCAGACGCATCATAGCGATCTAATACCTTTTTATGTTTGCCCCAAGTATTATTAGACTGATCAAAAACAGCACTGTACAACGCCACATCTGTATGACCTTCACGAGTTCCCCCATACCACATAGAAAGTAAATTACCATTTTCTAACTCAACACTGGTTGCGCTATGAACTGCAGGAGTTATATCTGATACAACTTCATATGTATTAAACATAGGAGGTACTGTCACATCAAATGCAGACTCAGAAGCTAGATAGAACTGAGGGGCTGGATATTTAGGAGATTGTAGAGCGATAAATGCACTAAAAATCATAAGACATGGTAATGAATATTTTTTAAATTTCTGTATCACATGTACACCTTATTTTAAGCAATACATTATCCTGATCTTACGCATTTGCTGCAAGTTCAAAGATCTATTTCAAGTAATCGAGCACATTAATCTAATAAACGATTTCTGTAATCCTATTATTATTTATAGTTTAAGTATCCGAAGAAGCACATTCTGCACAATGGATACCCGCGTGCGCGAGCATGACGGTGCTGTGTGACTTGATCGCCTCTTCTTACACTTGACTCTTCGGCGTCATACCAGGAGTGAGGAACGAACTATCTGGTATCCATTTCTACAACTAGACGATTCTACACACTACACAATGGATACCCGCTTCGGCAATATGCTCCTGCATTGCTCTACTACTTACACCCATGTAAGCATGCGCGAGTATGTCGGTGTTGTGTTAATTGATCGCCTCTTCATACACTTTGCTCTTCGGCGTCATACCAGAAGTGAGGAACGAGCTATCTTGTATCCAGTTGTTCAACTAAACGATTCTACACACTGCACAATGGATACCCGCATTCGCGAGTATGACGATGCAGTGTGATTCTATTTCACTTTCTTCGAGACGAAAAAAATACCAACCGAACTAACGATTGGGATTCTTAGGAATTAAGCTTGATTGGCGCAGCCAACTACACCATGACCGTGCCTGCGCAGCAGGTGGGTCATCGGCAAGCGATCCTTTTTAAATACACTTTTTTCAAGGCGAAAAAAATCCCAACCGAACTAACGATTGGGATTCTTAGGAATTAAGCTTGACG